>Ga0116227_10010809_pt1 | contig 15702 bp, 10 predicted proteins | sample S1TSphgellanicum_FD_89693 | JGI IMG/M metagenome (GOLD analysis project Ga0116227, IMG submission 89693) | Host-associated microbial communities from peat moss isolated from Minnesota, USA - S1T2_Fb - Sphagnum magellanicum MG | ecosystem: Host-associated > Plants > Peat moss > Unclassified... | reverse complement strand
GAATGAATGGCAATTAGCACTACCTCAAAGCAAAATAAGATACATTATAAATCCCCACCTGGGGAATTGAACTTTGGTCAACAAGGACCCTACCCTCTACAATAGTGGATGGACTTACCAACACTAAACATAAGTAAAATTTGAATCCAAACATAATGGAGCATGCATAAGGGATTATGTTGCTAATGATCAACTCCAAACATAGCAACCAATCTCAATGTTCTTCCCTTGGCACCATGGCCATACTGAATTTTCAAATTGCACATTATGCTAAGAGAGTTTGCTTTGACTATGGCAAAACCTAGAATTATGGGTAAACGATGCTTGTAAAATGCATTCTGTCTTGGAGTGGAAATTTGTGCTCCAATTCTTGAATCAGACCAAAAGTTGTTAATATGTAGGGTAGATAAGTTGATGAGTGGACACTTGTGTTCAACCACTTGGGCTATTCAAATCAATGTTGATTGGGGGTTGAAACTTTCAATGTCTTTTATCTTATTTAAAACTAAATTATTAATTCTGAAAAAGTTATGATCATATATTGAACATTTTGAGGATCAAGACTTGAAAAGGTTTTGAATATACGATGAATCTAAATTATTATATTTAAAATGATGTTGAAAAAACCTATGTTTGATAAATTTGAAGTATAATATATTATAAACAGTTTTAAACAATTCTTTTTATAAAAAACTTGGGATTATTTTTGTTGAAGTGTTCACATTTGATTTATTTAAACAATAATAATTTTATAAATATATTAATCACATTTAATTTTAAAATTATGAAAATATATGTGAATTAAACTTTTGAAGTTGGCACTATCATCCTCCTATGAGCCCTAGCCAAAACATGGAAGCCATTTTTCAAACACAATAAAATTTAATCTTTAGAAGCACCTTGTACTAACTAGCTCCTTTTAGTTTTATTATACCCTTTTTCCTATTTCCATTCACATATTTATAATGACCAAACATTTGCCCAATATCTAAAACAAATGCATAGTCATGGGCACATTGGTGTTTTAAAAATGGTTGATTTTTTAATATCAATTTGCATAAATTCCCTCCTAAACCTGCTACACTAAAATTGACAATGCTGCTAGTGCCACATGCGGCAGGACCTATAGACATTCCTAAATCTACATGGTGAAGTTTGTTTTCACACTTGCCATCCTACTATACACTTGCTTTTCCCGCATGATGACCACCACCTTGGAGGTTTTCCTCATTTTCTCTTGCTTAGGTTTTTGTGGCCATCACTGTAATGGTCGTCATTATCTACTCTCAATGCCCAACTCTTAGTCACCATTGCCTTTTTGATCTTACTCCTCTAGATGTCCTCTTTTCTTCTTGTTCATTTTCAATCACCATTGCCTTTGGATCTTGCTTTGGTAGTTATGTTCTAAATTTGTTCTAACTAAGGGCTAGGTAGCCATTACCTGTGTGGTTTCCTTTGTCAATGTTTACAAGCCCTGGTTGTCATTGATTTAATGGTCTTACCCTAAATGTGGTTGTGTTTTACTCTTGCTCAAGGCTTGGTGACCATTGGTTTGGTGGTTTTCTTCAATTAGTGTTCTTGCTTACTTAAGTCCTAGGTCACTCCAAAGAGACCAGAAGTGTTTGGTGGAGGGTGTGTTTACCCTAATATCTCTAATCATATCTCGAAGTCTAAGTGCCTGCACAGCCGGTACCTCATGCCTATTATCACATTTTATGAAAAATTAGTTTTTGTTCATTAGTTTTGTTCTGTTGCTTGGAACACAGTACACACCGCAGGACACTTTATTGGAACAAGTAATTTCAGGAATGCGGTGTGCCACATAAAGCACTCATGAGTCATTATTCAGCAAAACGTGGCAATAGATTCCAATATCTGTTGACAGCATGACTATGGGGTGCACTGAATTGCATCCTAAATAAAGATATAAAATACACATGGTCCATCCATGTCGTGATATTTGCACTATTTTATATATAATAAAATTATAATTACGCGTCAACTAACATTATCTATAATACATCTAGGGACTATTAAACTAAACAAAACAGTAAAATTGCAATTAAATGGAAATCTCTGGGTGTATGGCCAAACTGGGTGTAATAATTGGCTGCTGAAAAGGTGCCCTTAGAGATTGTGGTGAAATGATTACAGTTTGATACAGGACTTGTTATTCCACCATTTAGGTAGGGCTCATACCTTAGAAATTGCAATGCCCAAGTAGAGGACATTTTATTCCTCCAACTAGGTACAGAAGGTATCTTTGGAAAATGCCAAGCATATGTTGTCACAAGAGTTTCAACACGACCCCTAAAATGTTGTCTTGTGACCCTGAAAATGTAGTATTGACTTGTAGAATTGTAGTGATTCAGATGCTCACTGCAGCATATGCCCGGAGATACCATATAATAATTCTTCTCACCCACCCTATGTTCTCAGAAGAGTTTCAACACCTCCTATAAAATAGTGTATATTGGCTTATGGCATTGCAGTGATATCTTATGCTGACTGATATGCGTGCGACATATGGGGGGACGTAAATTGCTATAGTTAGTATGACCCACCAGAAATGAAGCTCCTGTTTCTGTTTCTCTGTGTTCTCAGCCAAACTAAATATTTCTGATCAAGTTGAGACACAAGTGGCTCATGTGGCATGGGCTGTAGCCAATCCCATACAGAATTTAATTCTTTGCGGTTGAATTGGCTTTTCAAGTACTGGAGGAAGGGGTCTTGACTCGTTACGAGACCCTCACATGCAGTGAGCACTGCACAACAGTGGCCCAATCTCCAACCCGACAACTCCACTAGTTTGGGTTTTGCAATGTTCTGTATGCTAATGGTGCCCCATAAGAAAGTTTTGGTTAGAAATTTTAAAATACCAGATTTTATTATCAAAATGTACATTCTCTTCCAAACTGAATACATGTCACCACATGACATGTGAACTTTGAAGCCATGGGTGTACTAATCCATATTTCCATGTCTTGCAAAGACTATGGTGACTTGTTGTCCAATACAAACCTAAACTTAAGCCATGTCCTAAGAAGTTCACAATAAATAAGAGTTGATGCTTACACTTTTACATCCAAAGTAGGCATTGTAACCAATATGATGCAATAGATAGAAATAGCCTCAATAGGTGGGACATTCAATTCATGAAGCAGTCTGCCCTATAACGATGTGGTTTCAAATGTTATTCATGTGTGGCTACTATAATTAAAATCCTGGAACAAGAACTTTAAGATTTTAGAAGAAAGATTATAATCATGTAACTTGTATTGAATGCTACATAAACCATCACAAACCATCTATAATGCAACCACAAATCACAGACCACAACATTTCTTTCACTAAACTTCTCATAAGATTGGAAACATGCCAACACTAGGAACAAGAGTAGGTAGAACATACTTGGACATTATAAAGATCAAGCATGCAAGCACAATGCTATGAGGAGCAAAAGAATCCAATGCATGATATTGGGGAGAATGAGCCTACAATGTGATAGAATATGTTTTTTCTAAGGTACTGGACCTTGGCTCATGCAACATATGTAAGGTAAACGGTATAGTTTCAACAATTTCAATGTAAATTGTAAATTTTTAAAACATCATTATATTACAGTGTTATAAAAGCGAACTACACATGGTAGGCAATGCAAGAGCTTGAGAATGCAACATAAATCTAATCATGAGGAGTGGGTTGATGCCAAAGAGTTCAAGCTTATAAAGGTCAAATCATTTGCAAATAGGCATAACTTTGAAAAACAACAATATCAACAATGCAAGTATAGAAGTGACCTAATCATGAAATTATGATCATTAGGCCAGAGCTCATTAGAATATTGACTAAAGGTTTTGTCCCCGTGGCCATGAGTGATCATTCCAGTTAATGTCACTTGCAATTGCCCTAGTCTAGACACCATTTTGTTCTTAATTTAAAGCAGAGGAAAATTCATTTAAAAATGGTTCAGCTTACCATGCATGAATCACATTCAAAAAATCTTTTTTAGATTGCACAAATTCAACTCTCCAGGTGTGATATAGATGTTAACAAGATTCCTAGTGAATGTTATGTTTCTTCAATTTAATTTCATGTTCCTTCACACTTGGGTTTTTTTTTTTGCTTTGGATATCAAATCTTTCAAGGAGTCACAAGTAATACATTTGGCAAAAACAAATCTTCTTTTCCGCACATCCACATTCATGTGTTTTTTTCCCTCAACTAGGTCATGGTAGATTGTGAAATACTTTCAATTTGCACCTCCTTGCAAATCTACAAGCATGTAGAAAAAACCAACCACCATAATGACAAATAAAAACATTCAATATCTATTACAACTTTAATTAAGGTCATGTTACTTTCTACACCTAATGGCCACCAAGTTGACAAAAAGTTGAGACATTGTAGAATATCAAAAATTTCATGAATAATCAACTTTTAAACAATGCTTGAATGAGATAATAAAACACCATTACTTGATCTGGTGGCCACCAAATGAAGCTGTAATTGAGCAATATAACATGTCTTCAGACAACACAACAAAAATGAAGCATTCCAAGCTTACTTTAATCATTACATTCCCACATTATCTTCCATGTATCTGGAAGAAAAAGACAGACATCTTGTTTCCCATCTTTGATGCCTTTCATTTGATGTGACATTACATCAGCACACTACTCAATCAAAGACTAAATGTTTTATTCGGCATGTATCGTCAGGGCTCGTTGTTTTTGACTCCACTTATTTCGATGTGGTAAAATCCTACACCCTTTTTATTTTTTTGCTTGTAATTGATGTAAGTTGACCTAAAATTCCCCATGATTTTATACCAAGTAGTTTCACAAACATCCCTCTTTTGAAATATCACAAATTTTTCACGACTATAATTTCTTTTTTGATGCAACTTTCATGAAATATACAACATATGGGTAATTTTTTTTTCAAATGACTTGTTCTTGAAGTCGTGTCAAAGCAATCTCGTCATTTGCCAAGGGAAATGTTGACAATAGTTTAAGGAACAACACATCACTACTCTAACACCACAACATGATATATTCCTCACTTAACATTTTTTTTATCCTTGAAATGGAATTTACAAACATAATCTCCTTTTGTTTTCTTTTACTGAAGTTATATATATATATATAATTTTATTTTTTTATTTTTCACACCAATCATTCCTTCTACATCCACTTCAAGTACGTAGCTTTCATTGTATGACAATAAGAGTTATTTTAGCGAAAATCCCTCCATAGTTATTTGAGCTAACAACCATTTCCAAATAGTCATTATCATTAAAATGTTTCCAAGATAGTAAAGAATGGTCAAACCAACATAATCATCTCCAAGAATGTTGTTAGATGTTGTTTAAAATTACTTCCTTTGAGTTAGATGTTGTCACATGACCTCTCATGAGAAAAACACCTTTAGTATTTTAAAGATCACATTCCTTTCCATGCCAATTGTTATGCCCTATTGGCAAAGCTTTTCTTCGACACATTTTAAAAAAATTAGGCGAACTTGGCACATCATCTTCATTAGCACTAAAAGACTCACTACTTTCATTATATTCATCCTCCAAAAACACAAGCAATCTTTGGGTAGAAATTTGATCATTTTCATTTTCTCCAACTATGCCAACATTCCAAATTGCACTTGACAAACCACCATATTTTTAATAAGATTATTAATAGTCTCATTTCCAATATGCTCCAATTTAATAGTCACTTGGCTTATTGGCCAGAAGTAGCTTTTTCTTATAGCTAATCCAAACTTCCGTAATGTTGGAGTTGGGCTAAAAAGTGTTTGTTTGTAATACGAAATGAATATAGTCTCCAATGAAACAATGATGCACTCCTCTAGTCTATAGGCCCCATACATAGAAATAATAGACATGTCTACACAAAAATTGTAGTCAATGTGAAGTTTTCCACGATCATTCCATGACTCCCATAAATCAATTAGATTTTTTCCATTCAAAGTTTCCATGTTTTGTGTCAATCCTAAAATAGAATGCTTCTACTTAGGTGAAAATGTAAGATATAGGAATCAAATAAATGGCTTTAATTAAAGATGTCATTTTTAACGTTATCATTTATCATTCAATAGTATTTTTAAAAACTACAATTTACTAGTTATTTTAAACAGAGGGAAAATAATAAATTGGAATATTTTTTTGTCAAGACTTTTATCAGTCCTTAAAATATCTAATATACTAAAAAATGTATGTAAGAAAGAAATGTAGTCTAGTTCTATATCCTTATATGCACTATAAATCATCTTCAATAAAGGTGGACCCACGAAACTTGTCATTATCATCCTTGATTGTTGGGAAATAACTCCATTTGTCATGAAAAGGACGATCGGCCATCGGGTTGTTTTTCAAGATTAACATGACAAGGACAACCCAACATCTGCCAAATCATTGCTTGTGATGGTATTGAAAGGACAATCGAGTGGCCATTAGGTCCTTTTTTCAAGTTTAATTTGATAGGGTTGATATAGTAATCATTAGATCAATTTTTCGCGGAGGTTGTGTCATGCTCTTGGTGACAACAATCGTCATCTTTCAACAAAGAAACTATTTGCACAACAAAAAATGATTTAAAAAAAAAATGGTAAAGAAGTTTTTTGCAAATAACAAAATCAATAACAAATTAATCTACTTTCCTAGTTGGAACAAATAGTGTTTTGCTAGAATTCCCAAATCAAGAGTTATAAAACTAGAAATTCTAGTTCAGTATTCGCAATGTGGTCGCCAAATGTTAAAACCCCCAAGTAAATAATTTAAGGGTGTAGGTTTAAGAAAAAGTCTTAACCAATTAATAACATCTTCAGTTGTAACTTGAATATTAGTTTTCATCATTTCAAAATACTAATGTTTAAACAAAAACTTTGACATCTGGAAGTAAACAATGATTATAATCCAAAAGATACATAAAGAGGTAGTGTTTCATAAAAAAAAACTTGATTTGGAGACAAAATCTCATTTCAATTCACATAAAAAATGTTGTAATAAGCATTAGATTTCTCCTAGAATTCCTTTCCAGAAAACAGTGGTACTTCAAGAAAATCCTGGAAATTTCTACTAATCACTAACATCAATCAAGATAAACCTAACTAGTGTTGAATTAATATTCTAAAATCGCAATTGTAAATATAAACATCTAAAGTACTGGGTACTTCTTTTCGATTCTTAATAAATTGGTACTAAAATTGATACTACAAATCAGTAGTTAGAAATCTATAATAACAAAAGTGAGTTTTTATGAGATGAATTTTTGTTAGTTAACATCTTCACAAATTTATCCATTGTATCAAAATTTCTAAATTGATAATTCTAAAACATTATTTATTAACTATTCAAGTATTTAGATATAATATTACTAAGCCAACTATTTCTTTGGAATTCATTAAAATCTATTTGTCTTCACATTAATATGCATGGTAATAAAATTTTACTAAATTAATTAATCAAGATTCATTGGAAAAAATTCGTAACCAAGAAATCTTGTAGTGACATTAATATCCACCTAGGTATGTCATTGAACTTTGTTAAAATAATTAATCAATAAGTATTCAAACATTCTTTAGGCCAAGTATTCATCTTGGGTATTATTTGTTTTCACATTATTGATAATCCACAATTATACATTGTCCATAATCATGCTTTAAAAATTACTTAATAAGTATTTAAACAAATATAGGTGAATGTGAAGCCATGTCCTGAAAGCTCTTCGCATTGTATGTTATATCAAAAATATTGTAAAAATAATTATTAATAAAAAGTCATTGATTAGTAAGAGATATTATATTAGTAGGTTGGCATTTTTAAAACTTAGTTGTCCATTTAAATCTTTGTCTTCACATTAATATTATTTGTCAATGTATCATTGAATAATGCTAAAATATTTTGTCAATAAATATAATTCAAACCAAATGCAGGCCACCAATAAGTTTTTGCCCTTTGCAAATTTAATAATATCCATTGATTCAAATATTAACTTGTATTTATTGAAAAGATATTGAGGCCATTATTAAGTCATGAATCTTGAAAATTTGACATTAAGGCCAAATTTTTGTCTTGAATTTAAATTGTCTTCCCTATTTTATCCATAATTTGGTTCAAATTTTCTATAATAATAAATAACTTGTTTCATTGGTCCATATTTGTCTTCACATTGTCCACATCAGCATAATAATTTGTATCAAATTATTTTTCTAAATTATTTTTAAAGTAAATTGTTTAACATCTTAGACATTTGTATTCACAAATTTATCCATTGTATCAAAAAAATTTGTAAACTAATCTTGTTAGATCCATTAGTATATCAAATTAAAATTTCAAAATAATAAATGTTAAGTACCTTTAAATATTAATGTATGTAATCAATATATTCCGAACAAATGAAAAGTTCAGAATTAACAATTGACCATTTGGAAGATGGAAAATTAAAGAGAAACTTTCATTTGGGGGCCACCAAATGATGCAATAATAAATATAAATAATGTTTATCTTGTTTATCAAGAACATGGGTTCAAGCAACAGGATTTTCATTGGGTGCACAGTCAAATTATTGTCTTGCTTGAGTCTACATCGATGATATGGTACATGGCAACCAATTGAATGTAGCTACTAATGCTTACATGTCTTTGGTGTGCCTTTCTGTGTGGTTTCTCTTTCTTTTTGCTCTTTCAGTGTTTTGACGCTTGGAAGAGGATGAGTAGCACTAGGGGCTACACAAACTTGGCACCATGGTGATCAATAAGTTGCATATGACCAAGGCCTATTACAAAAGTTTTAAATTCAAATACATGCATAGATGAGTTAAGAAAACTTACTATTAGGCTAGCATATGTCTAACCACTCACATTACAAGGAATCATGTCCATTCCAACCCATGCATTTGCGACTTCTATCTAAATCAACCATTTTTGCAACTTTAGATATGATTGTCCTTTGTGGCACCTCGTAAAAACGACTGATAGTCGCATAAACAACTACAAAATGCTTTGCAATTGCATACAAAACTTATATTTATGACTAATGTCAATTTGGATGAAAATGAAAAATACATTTGTATCATCCTTTTTAGTGGCATCTCAAAATAGATGAAAATGTAGTTTTTTTGCAACTTGAAAGGTGGTTCAAGGGCCATCGATACCACTTGACATTTTCTCAACTTGATTTGCAATTACAAATTTTAGTTGCAAATGCACATGTAATCAAATGTGAAAATAAAAAGGGTTGACCAATGAAATTTCTAGATTTAGTGGTCTAATTGTTTTCCCTTAACTTTTTTCATTGAAATAACCATTAAATGTGTTGTAGGGTTTGGTGGGTTTGTGAAATATTCAAAGGACCCATGGTAATTAATGGTAGAAATAAGGCTAAGTAATAGGTATTTTATCATATTGTTGATATGTGATAATGTTCTTGTATTAATTAATTATTATATTAAGTGGGCAATGTAATTTATTTATTGAATATGCTAGGTAATAGGAATAATTTATGACCCATTTCATATCATACATTTAAATAACATTTTTTGGGTATAATTATAATATATTATAAAAAATTATAATATAATTTTTTAAATCAAATAGATGTTTGAGATGTGAAAAAAATGTGTTAGGCACCTAACCCTAAAACCCTACCTAACAAATTAGATTTTAAAGCCTAGCCTATGTAATGACATGTGTCAACAAGGTACAAGTTGAATTTAATGAAATTAATATATTAATAATAATATTATTATTATTATTATCATATTATTATTATTATTTTATTTAAATAATATATATCTAAACAAATATAAATAATGTGGCTACATTTTTTAAACATAAAATTAGTCACATAATGATGACACTATGTAAGCTAGTTTGGATGGATGAAAAGTTCATGTAAGTCGCATCTTTATGCAACTACCTTTACAACTTGGTGTCACGTTTGTTTTTTGCGACTAAAATTTTATGCGACTCTTCCAAGGCGATTAAGCACTATAGCAAGTCACATATGGTAATTACGATTAAAAATGAATCATAAATCTAGTCATATATTTGCAAATTCCTTGTAGTGTCAAGACAAGAATAAGTGCAATACCTTGAAATATTGTTATGTTGTCAAATTTATAACAAAGATATTGTGGCTCAAATCACCTAATATGACACTAAAATTTGTTGGTGATGTTAATAGGTTATGACCATGAGCTATCAAAAAACTTGAAGGGTGCCACGTTTTAGCAATAATTATGTTACTACTTATTGCACAAGTATTTTGTTGGCTCATTGTCTTTTGAAAAAGTTTTAACTTGATGAAGACTACCTTGGAAATGAAACAACTATAAGTGAGCATTTTAATGTTGAGGAGGGCACTAAGGGCAATGGGCCGTGTAAGGCTTTCATTGAAGTGGGTTTGATGAAGATTACAATTGGCAATGTTAGAGTTTGTGGTGCCTTAATGGTGCATTGGATGTTCAAGTTTGGACATTCCCCATTAAAGTGCAAGTTTTAACAAAGAGGACAAGAGTTTGAATGTTGAAGCTTTTTGCAAATATATTTATCGTGGGCACAAGAGGATGAGTCTCTCAAAAGTGGGTTGGTGAAGGAAGGCTTGGAGGCTAATGATATTGTAAAGATGTTGGTTATTAATGTGCATGTTGCCATCCGTGCTACCAAGGTGCCTTTATGAATGGAACATGCAATGCAAAATATTGGACTATTTTTCAACATAGGCAACAAAAAAGTGACCCTAAACCCTACTCCAATTCTATGGTTTTTCCATTGTAAATAGGAGTGAATTATAATGAACATAATTGCAAGATGATAACATTATCAAACCAATACCAATCTTACAAAGTTTTCTTCTTGATCATCGAAATACTTTGGGCCACCAAGCCATTACTATTACCAAGCTTTCATCTAGCTTCTCCTACCTTCACATGTTTTGATGATTATAGCTATGACCTCCTACACTCCATACCCCTATTGGCCAACAAATGGTGTAACTACTAATGAAAATTGTTATTTCATGTGAATGGAAGACCTATTTCGTGGTTTTTTAGTTGTTGCAACATGTAGGCAAAATTTTCCAATGATGATTTCTTCACATAAAAAGTTCCCATAAATTATAACAAATTTTGCTTAATGATGTGTCACCATCCAACTTGTATGATGTCATGCATGTTTTTTCTAATTTTTATGCCAAACATGAATAATATAAAACTATATAATATTAACTTTGAGAATATTAACATTAATATATAATTTTGATGATGATAACATTTTGATAAATTTGTTTGAAGTTTCCAAAATCTCAAACATGCAACTAAACGACAATAAAATAGAATTAAGTTCAAAGATGCAAGTTATTATATATCCAATGAAGTAAAATTACTCAAACATTGTCAATTTTATATGTATATTTTATATATACTCACGCATGTATATTTTAACATTCAAGATCAAATTTTATTATATTGGTTTTAAGTCAATGAAACATAGAGTGAAAAATGAAATCCATGAATTTTGAAATTATGTTTTGTGTCTAGTATAATTGCATACATCAATGATGTCAAGTTTAAATTCAAAAACATCATGCAAAAATTGTATTATAATTTTTTTTAAAAATAATATCCAATATAATATCATCTTGAAACAAATCTTCAAGTTTGGGAAAAGACTTCTTCCCACCACATTGTGATTGGTGAAACAATATTCAAGGGTGAACTTGGCAATGTGGAACCCAATGTACTTAATAATAACACATTAAGTAAATTAATCAAGAGAATTACATTGATGTACAATTGCAATGTAAATTTTTAAAATTGCTTTGCACATAAATTTGAATGTCATAATCCATCAATGTTGTGATTCTCCCAATGAATAAAAGACATTGATCATTGTAGAATATTAATATTATTCTTGTGACATTGAGTTTTGATTTATTTTTTCCAATTTCCAAGTGGTATATTGAAAAATTATACAAATAAATTAATTGTGAATCACTTATAAAAACAACCCTGAACTTTGTCGAACTAAACATTTTAATCCATTTCCATATATATATTCATATTCATAATAATACAATTTTAGAAATAAATAAAAACAATCGAAATCAACTTGAAGTCTACTATATTAACCCCAACTTAATATATGTTTTGTATATTAAACTCCATTTATATGTAATGCTATAACAATTCATCATTGTGCTGATTTGCATGATGAGTTTTTCAAATTTTGACAAATTTCATAAGTTCATGGCCATCCAAAATTTTAATTAGACATTTTTTTAATTTCAAAAGTGATTCCCAATTTTACAAAGTAATATTACTAGTTAACCTTGCATTGCATGAGAACTTTTATTTGTAAAGTGTATTTTGTAATTGATGTTTAAAGTTTTCCAATACAAAATAATATTTAAAATTTTCATTACCCAAATTTGTAAATTGGAATATTAACAACTTTTTATTAATTATACACTAACACACCATCATGAAGTCCATGTCTATATAATCAATTATCAATACCAAGGAAATTATTGTGCAAAGAATCTTAGTCCAATGAATAATATTAATATGCACCTAATACAACAAATTATTTAACAACCAATATTGAAACTATGTTATGAATTGATTATTAAAATTGACAATTAACATGAATGTTGGCTGGTTATTACATATAGATTGGGTAAATCGATCAAACCTTGAATTTAAATGCTCAACATTTAAATGGATGAAATAAAGTTAAAACCTTTTTGTCCATATAACATCATCCTGGCAGTCCAATCTGGAAAAGAGGCAGGAGGGAACATTGCAATTTGTGGAAGTTGTGATTTAGGGTTTTTGGAGGTCTTTCCCTAGAAGGGAACTCTCCAACTTTTGGAAGTTGCAAGTTAGGGTTTTAAGAAGTTTTTCTTTCCTCTGATGTCAATGTGCTTAGTTGTTTCCTTGTCTACTTTTTCCAAGTAATTCCTCCTTGGTCATAGTTTTGTTTGTCTCCTTGTTCTCTCTTCCTAACTTACTTTTCTTTCATGACACCAAGTTTTTTTACTTCATCTTTTTATTTGTTTCATTGTCATATCTTTCTTTCTTCTAGTTTTGAAAACTCCAAATGTGACCTTCCACAATTGGAGCATCCAAATGTTGTAGAAGCAAACAACGTTACATGATGTCAAAAAGTTGGAAAAGAAAATAACATTACATGACGTTTGAAAGTTGGAGAATCAAACAACACTACTTTGAATGTATTTTACACATTTCTTTTTTCTTCAATTTTTTGGTTGTCAATCCTACAAACACAATGATCAACAATTTTTCATTTGGATTTCACCTCTACATTGAAGATAGGAAAATCACAACTTCCCATCCTTCTTGTGACTCAAGGTCATGTTAAAATTTCAAACCTTTCAATGTTTCTTGTCCCTTTCCATCTTTCTCTTGTATCTATTTTGATGTTTGCCCATCTTATAAGGAGTAATAGGTAAACACCATGTCTTGTGAATGATCATTCAATAAGCACAATGACACGCTATATCATTCTTCATTTTGATTTTCTACATGCATTGTCTACATTTAGAACCCTTAGTCACTCATTCAATTGAATAGCAAAGAGCAAATTTTTGGTACCACATTATTAAAAGTCATTAAGTAGCAAGAAAATTAGATTCTATTTTTCATTTGTTTCAGTTTCACCCCATGGACTTTTTGCAATTTTGATTAATGTCCATGAAACATGTTTTCTTCAATGTTTGTGTGTATTGTATCATAGGCTTGTTTCATTGGTTTCCTTCTAGTCATTTCAATTTTCACAGTCAATTCAATAGCATGACATGATTCCACATATTGAATTCCACCAAATGTTGATGTATTTTTTACCCTAGATTTTCCATTTCTACAAATTTCACACCAAAACATCATTAGACATAATTACATACAAAATGAAAAACAAACATCACAACTAAGGTAAACTTCCAAATTCCAATGAACCCTTACTTGCATTTTCATCACCAAATTCCAATCCTAGACAATGTAATAATGTGTTTCCGAAATCATATGTGAGACATTTCATTCCCGAAATCCTCATGGTATTAAATCACCATTACACGACCATTACATGCCCGATGGTTGATCTTAAAATGGTGCAAAATCAAATGGTCTAATGGCCACCATGTCGATTCTAAAGTAGAAAGCCTCCTTTCAATAATGACTTAGTAATTACCAAATATTCCATTTCAAGATCATCCCAAGAAAACAATATGGCGACTGCCAAATTGTGCACTCATGACCATCATGGGAAAATGACCTAGCAGTCGCCAAATTGTCATCTTGCAACCATCGTGAAAAAATGACCTAATGGTCGCCAAATCACCCTTTTGCTACCATCATGAAAAAACAACCTAGTGGCCGCCAAATTGTCCTTTCACAACCATCACAAGAAAATGACCTAATGGCCATTAAATTGTCTTACAACCATCACAAAAAGATAACTTGGTTACTACTAGATCAAGAAGTAAGAAAAGGAGGTGATAGAAGGCAAATTTTTTAAGCCATCAAATGCATACAAGGACAAGGCATCGACAAAAACTAATCAAGAGGACATGGCCACATTTCATTGTGGAGAACAAGGAGAATTGGAGGACATTACCAAACATGTAGGATCGAAACTTTCAAAGGTCACCAGAAAACGACCAACTAATGTGGTAGAACCAAAAACCCCTTGGGAACCGATTTGGGACCCTACCAAAAATCCAACTTTTTGGTATCGAAAGGCTGTTGTACCAAGTTTCTATATTCATGAGGATGAGATTGTTCAACTCGAAAAATGACTTGAAAAACTTAAATGGTCTCAACAACAAGATGATTTGGAGGATTCATATGGTGGATGTTCTTCACGAATGAATCTCGCAGATGAAGATGAATTTCAACCCGAAATCTTAACAACACCAATGTTCAATGTAAAAGCTTTCCCTTCTTGTGTAGTTCTCACTAGTTATTTTTGTCACAGAAGAAGCCATGAACTTGGTAGTTGTCCCTATCAATCCAGTCAAATATTACTTTCTAACCATGTTTTTGTTATTCCCCTAAACGTAACACCTTTTCCATAGTTATTGTTAACAAATAGGGAATTTAGTTAAGTGCAAACATAAATATTTATTGAAAGGAAATTAAAACATGATGTTCATAACATGGAACATAACATCAAAAACTCCTTAAGGTTCTTATCGCATCAAATACACAAACTTGTGCAATGAAGAAAAAAGAGAACCAAATCATCAACACCAAAGTATTTAACTTAAAGACCAAACCATAAATAAACAAATTAATATTAGTAAAAATAATAATTCAACCTTGTGAAAGTAACCTAATTACTTTCCTACTTTAGTAACTAATGAAACCTAATTAATTGAGCTTGAATTTTCAACATTCCCCCTCAAGCTCAAATCCACTTCTAGTACACCAAGCATTTTTCTAAACTTCCTTAGCTTGTCTGTACTTAAAGCCTTTGTGAAAATGTTAGCAATTTGATCCTCGGTATTAATATGAATAAGGTTAGTTTACCTTGTGTGAGGAATAATAACACACCTTCACCATTAAGATATGCACTCACATAAAAACCGGTTGGAAGTGGAACTACTATGTAGTTGTAGTCTAACAAGTAAGTGGTTCAAAGAAGTAATGAGTTCACTAATGATCTAACGCG
>Ga0116227_10010807_pt1 | contig 15703 bp, 20 predicted proteins | sample S1TSphgellanicum_FD_89693 | JGI IMG/M metagenome (GOLD analysis project Ga0116227, IMG submission 89693) | Host-associated microbial communities from peat moss isolated from Minnesota, USA - S1T2_Fb - Sphagnum magellanicum MG | ecosystem: Host-associated > Plants > Peat moss > Unclassified... | reverse complement strand
GTTTTGGTGATTTTTTGAAGAAACAAGGGGGTAATTGGGGGACCCTTTGTGAACTTTGTGAGAACAAAATGAGGAAAAAAAAAAAAACAAAAAAACCCCCTCCCCCCACCCCCCCCCCCCCCCCCCCAACAATTCCTTGTCCCTGCTTTACTTACAACTATGCTTCTTCCTCCTCTTTTCTGTTTCTTGTGCTTTCTGTTTGAAGATTTAGGTGTAAAAGTGCCTTTTGAGCTGTGTTTAATATTGATATAGGATGATGACTTATGGGCAGGGACTTTTTTGTTTTTTTTTCAGCTCTATGAAAAGTAGACTCATTGATGAGGATCCCCAAAGAGATATAGCAGTACAAATGGCGAGGTGGATTGTAGAATTTTTTTACAATAATAATTTTGCTATAGCTGGAGAATTTCTTTAATGTTTTTGAAAATCTCTGAAAAAACCCTAAAATAGCATCATTCTTTCATGTTATATTTTTAGCTGTTTTGAAAAATAAAAATCACCAAGATGCAAAAAATTGCCCCCAAAAAAACACTGTTTATGGGAAGAATAGTTTGGTTTTCTTCAATTTTGTGATGTAATATCATTTGTGAGCATCCAAAGAAGGATTTAATAATAAAAACTGCTGCTGCAAGTTTTCAGAAAGTTGTCCACACTTTAAAAATAAATTAAAAAAAACTGGCAAAAAATTGCCCCCCTTCAAAATGTGACGAAAGTTTTTACCAAGAAAACAAATTCTCCAGAAGTTGACCAAATTTTTTTTCAAAAAACATGGAAGTTGCACCAAAATATTCGTGTTTTACCTTTCAGGTCACCAGAATGTGGAAATTTGCAAAAAGAAAAATACAGGACCTCTAGAGCCTCATAATCACATCTCATCCACCGACACCCTTATATGTACATACTATAAAGGTACTTACTTAGGTATTTCTGTTTCATATTAATTAATTGGGGGTGCCTCACAAGTCTAACTTTTTATTTTTTGCAATGAGCCAATTTGATTGGTCCATCACAAAAAAAAGTTGAAACTATGGAGACTTCCCAAAATAGAAGATCCTATGGAAAAATGGAGTGCCTCCCCCCTTTGGCCCACCTATATAGGTGAGAAGGGGAGGACTTTGGGCAAAACATATGGGATTAAAGTGAGGTGCTATTGGGAATACCCTTGGGGAACACATTGGGAACCTAATGGGAACTTCAAGGGAACATGTTAAGAATAAAGGAAAAATGCAAAAAAATCCTCCCTCCTACACTTTTTACGGTAGCTCTATGAATCACATCAACCATATTCAAAACTTCGACCAACTTTACAATGGAAGAGTTTGATGAATTGGCATTTCTAGTGGTGTTTACAACCATCCCCATGCACAATCTACAGGTGAGTTTTTAATTCCATTTTATGGTTAGAAATAATGAGGGTTTGTTTTAAGGTTAGGGTTAGGGTTTAAGATCTAATTTTCAATTGTAATTTCATATGACCTATAAGGTTTAATGTTTAAAGTTACCCATTTTAGAATTTGTTTTAAGATGTAAGGTTTTCGATTAGCAAATTTTCAAGTTTATTTTAGGGTTACAATTAGGGTTTAAGTTTTATTTTACAATTTTAATTTCATATGACTTACATGGTCTAATGTTTAGGCTTACCCCATTTTAAAATTTGGTTTAGGGTTTAAGGTTTATGGTTAATTGTCAATTTTTAAAATCCAATTCTTATTTTTAAGGTTTAATGTTAGCTAATTGGGGGGTTTATTTTAAGGTTAAGGTATAAAGTTTATTTTCCAAATCTAATTTCAAATGAACTTTGGGTTTAGCATTTAAGCGTACCCCATTTTAGAAATTATGTACAATTTAGAATTTAGGGTTTAAGGTTAATTATTAATTTAAGTTCAAATTTTTGTATTTGAGTTTAGGGTCAACCAATTGGGGGGTATGTTTTAGGGTTAGGGTTCAAGGTTAGTTGTTTTCAAATTTATAATTTAGGATTAAGGGAACTACCCCTATTTTAGGGTTAAGCTTTGTGTTTAATGGCTGGTTTTATAGTGTATGATCTAAGGTTAGGCTTGGGGTTATGTTTAAGCTTAAGGTTACAATAATAGTTTTAGAATATTGTTTTAAGGTTAAAGTATATTTAGTAGGTTTAATGACAAACTTGAAATTGATTTTTTCAACCTAGCAGGGGACACTTCAATTTTTTCTATTAGGCCGACAAAATTGTCACCTTCACAACATCTTTTGAACTTCATACGATACATGAAACATGATAATGTCATTATGCATGATGCTTTTATGTGGAATTGGTCGAAATTAACATGGTGTGATGATGCATTTTTCACTACATCATGCATTAATGAGGCGCTTATAAATGAAATTTGATGACCAACATTGGAAGAAAGGGTTGCATTGGGTTTACAAGTACAAAAATTATTGGGATGTATTGGGTTCATAGATGAAACCCTAATGGAGACACAGAAACCATGGAAGAATGCATTGCACAAGAGTTGGTTTAATGGTCGCAAAAATATTTATGTTATGAACAACATAATGATTTGTGACCACCAAGGCTTGTTCATTTACATAGACAATAACTACCTTGGGTCATACCATGATGTGAGCATACTTCGACATTCAAGCATATATAACCAATGGTGCACACATGGAGATGATTACTTTGAGTACCTCCTAAAGGATCCGGGTTACATGGGCGAAAAAATGTTTTATTATGCATTGGATTGGACATCAAAAGCTTAATCCAAATGTTTACCATGCTATAGTGAAAACATATAACAAGATGCATATAGGTTTTAGGGTGTAAGTGGAATGGGAGATTGGAGGGTTGAAGAAAAAAATGGTGATGCTTCATGAAGAGGTTTGATTCCACAAAGACAAAATTCTCACAATCGTTTCAAGCTTAGCCCTTTTCACTAATTACTTGCAAAGGAAGCGAATGGACTTCAAGTTTGAAGTCATTAGAAATCAAAACCCAAATCTAATTGCACAAGGCTGGCATGGAATTAGCTAAGGTTTAAAATTGCTCTATATTTTTCCAATTTTTTTCTTTTTATAAGGCTTTTCCCACGCTTCTTCTCTACAAGCTTTTACATGGCCCTTCTCCTCTCCTCCTCTTGCAGGCTTCCTTGCAGTCCTCTTGTAATCCGCCTTTCAAGGTGCCTCTCAAAAATTAGAAAATACAAGCATTGGAAAAAAACAATGGTGGAGTTTGTAGAAAAGCAAAGGTAGCAAGGTTCCTCTCACAAGCTTCCTCACACTCTTACAATCCTCTTCTGAAAATACCCCGAAATAAGTACAAGACACACAAACATTGAAAAAAAAGCAATGACAAAATTTGTAGAAAACCAAATGCGAAGTGAGCAAGAGTTGGCAAGTGAGAAAAGCTCGTAGGGTTTCAATGAGCAGGTTTGAGTGATGAGCTAAGTTTGTCGGCCAGAGACAACTCAACATGAAACTTGGTTCATGCCGAGTCTTGGTGCTAAAACCAGTTTCCTACCCTGTTGAAACCTTGTGCCGTCTCTTGCATTACGTCCTGTAAATCCGGCAAACATGGGTTTGAGAGCTGTGTACCCTGACATTATGAATAACTCTATTTTGTGAATTATTTTGTGCTGAAAATCTGTATTAGGTACCATAATTTGGATGTCTGTAGTCTGTTCTCACACAAGGTTTCAAATTCCACATTTTTTCCTTATCTTGGGGTCGGCAGCTACGCTTGGCAAGTGGGTTTGACGAGAAAAAAATGGTAGCCCACAGTCCCACATGCAAACATCTGTGATTTTTCTCAACAAAACTGGACCCATAGCCCATCATGGGTACCTAAGTATTTACTATTCAGCCACAGCCAAAGTGTTGCTTTGCCAATCCAAATATGACAATTTATTAAAAGAAAATTTACAAACCCAGGCTGGCCACCTATCCCAAACTGCATACATTTCCCAAAGACAAAAATTCCAAAATAGCACAGATGAAGAACAGAAGAAACATGAGGAGGAAGTAACCAGAGGATCAAAAGCCAGACGAAGAAGGAGGGACCAACAAGTGGAACAAGTCTACTTATTATCTACCAAACTTGACCATTGCATTCTGGAAATCCACTATCTCCTGAAAACCTGCACTTCCTTGAAAAGAAGATGCCAACCCGACTTCTTTCATTGTGATCTAAATCATGATTTCCACCGACCTCGGCCAACTAGGAAAATAGTCCAAGCCAACCAAGCTTAAATACTTCCCAATAGGCCAGTCATCCTCCTAACTAGTGATTGACTTGTCACAACCAAGTGCTTGCTTGCAATTTGAAAAACTTTCAGGGGTTGGAAACTAGTTCATCAGATATGTAGTTTAGGGTATTCTTATTATTTTTGCGTTTGAAAAACATATATTTTACATTCACAATTTGATTTCCTTCCCAAGTTTTTTCTTCTTTTTTTTTTGAAAAGAGGAAAAAGTTGCCACATAAATAAGGTTCACTAGGTTGTCCTGTAAACATGAAACTTTCAACCATGGAAGTTGAGAAAAATGGGAAGAAAAACAGAAAACCTTAATTCCAGAAGATTTGAATCATGGGGATAATATATGGCATCCACATAGCAGTTGTGCAGTGGATTCCCTCATGGGAAATAAACACCACCAAAAACAACAAAAAACAAGTCACAAGTCACAAGAACACCAATTGCTCATAAGTGGACTCTTGCTTTTAAAATGAATTTTCTTGGGTGCCCCAGAAAAAAAAAATGAAAAAAATGAGAAAAAAAACTAATGTACATAGTTAGGTGCTTAATATTAGCGTAAGTTACTAACCTAGTGGCAAGTGACTAACTGACTTAGTTTACTGTAGTGGAATTTTAGTTTGTGGGTAAAAGTTAGTTGGCATCAACTTTCCTTGCCAGCGCATTAAGAGAAAATAAAAAATAAAAGGCGAAAATTTAAATAGAAAAAAAGAGGCGTCTGATCCAGCCTGTACTTGATGTGCTTGCCTGCCTGCCTGTTTTTTTTTTTCTGTTTCGGGATCCCTGCCAGCCAATAGAAACGCACAGAAATCTACTTTTAGAATTCTTTTTATTTCCCCACGGCCCCAGGCTAATGGGCTTGAAACTATGGGCCAGGGTGAACTATGGCATCTACACACGGGTTAGTACCTTCACTTTCTTGAGTAAGGCCTCTTGGAGCTAATGCCTTGGCCATTCCAACACATGAGCTAATTAACTCATTTTGAAAAATTCATTTCAACAAATAGAGTATTCCTAAATAATTCATTATTATCCTTCACAATAATTTTTTTTGGTTCGGAAGAAATAATTTTTGTAAATTTCAACATTTCTGAAAATAATAGAATTAGTGTCGGAATTGGCCAACAAGGTACTAGGGTAATCAATGGAGGAAATGCTAAATTTTGGACTCATGGCCTGATTTAGTTAATGGATGGGATATCTATAATGTTTGGAAGCAAACATTAAAAAAACATTTGGGGGGGTTTTTTTTTAAAACCATGGTACAAGTGTAGGTGCTAATTCACCCAAGGCCAAACTATGCCTGCTGTAGTAGTATCAGTTGGAGGAGGACGTGGACACTTCCCGGTACACACAGAGACAATGAAGTTTTAAACTTCACTTAACCCTGGTTACAACTGACTACCAGTGTTTTTCTCTGTCAAATTTGTCGTGTTTTGGACCCCAAAAAAAATAGGGAAAATTTTGGAGGATTGTGGTTTTCTTGTGTTAAATTGGATTGAATTTTTGCTAATATTTTGGAAGAAAAATTCTCCGAATTTTTCGATATCACAAAATTGAAAATAGCCCTGGGTTACTACTGTTGGAAAATGGCTGGTAATTTATTTATTTATTTATTTATATTTTAGTTTATGGTTTCCTGGCGCCTTTACAGCAGGGGGGCGTCGGTGGCCAGTGACTGGCTTGTCAGATAACTAACATCTTATTCCTTTTTCTATAGCCAAGGTTTTGGTCCCCCTCCCACCCAGCCACCCATCCACCTTTCGTATTTATTCATCCATGGAGGCCATTTCTGTTACCTACGTGTCATTAAACACCTTGGCATGGATAAAAGAAAATTTCTCCTCAACCTGCATACGAATGAAAATATTCGTCGTTATGGATGATGGATGATGATTCATCGATCATAGCTTGCTTTTGTTTTGGGGGTCGGGGAAGGGACAGCAGAAGGCGATTTGCCGGCGCGGACTGGCGAAACGTGGCTATAGTTCTTCTGGGCGTGAGTTCTTTCAGTTACTGAGTTAGTTACTGTTATCTTCCTCTCTGTTAATAGTTTTCGCCACTGTGGACGACAGCGTGCACAACGAGCGAGAGAGCGCGACGCAGAGAGCGAGAGAGAGCGCGCGCGCGAGAGAGACAGGGAGAAGAGACAGGGACGGGGAAGAGGGACGGAGAAAGAAGATTTGGAGCATTTGTCTGTTTTCATTTCTTTGAGTGGAAGAAGGGAAGCTGATTTTGCGTTTCTTCTTTGGACTCGGAGTTCATATTTTTGCTTTTTATTAGACTTGTGAAGAAGAAAGAAGCGGGCGCGGAAATGGCATCAGCAACTCCTGCAGTGGCGAGTGAGACAACCCCTACTACTACTACTGAGACCCCGCCGCCCCCTGTTGCTGGTAACAACATCTTTCTGTTCCTTCTTCTTCTTCTTCCTGCTGCACCTTTCTTTGGCAGAATGCACACGATGTCTCTCTTTGCTTTTGTGATCTTTGCAGCTGGACCTGGGAGCTGTGCAGGATCTGGGGTTTTTATTGTGGCTGGGAAACGGAGATTCTGATCTTTTCTGTTTATCTTGTGCAGAGAAGGAAGCGGCTTCTCCTGCCGTGGTTGCAGAGTCCAAGAGCATTCCACGTACGGTTGCATCTCTTTCACTCTCTCCCTTCTTGGTGTTCCCTCCCCTGTCTTTTCCCTTAGGCCATAGTTCACTCGAGAGTTACAAGCATCAAGAAACAGTAGAGAACATCACAATTTATTTCAGGAGCAAGATTAGTAAGAGTGCGGGTACCAGTTCTACAATACTACAGGGGTTCTTGAATGTTGAAAATAATTGCTGAGGTACAAGAGACGAGAGCGTAGAGTCTTCTGTCTCTGGCTCCAAGCTCTTGTCCCGAAGCGCGTGCTGTCGTAGTTATAACCTGGTTGAAAATGAGAGCTTGCTTGCTGTGTGATTTTCTTGCATCAGATCTTCAATTATTTTTTTCAAGACAGATCTACAGTTCAAGCTTGTTACTGCAGCTTGCAGTGTACAGATTCTCAGCTGTCAGTTCCAAGAATGTGTGGCGATTCTTGAAAATTTGCTGTTGTTGAACTCAAAGATGCTTTCCAAGGAGACAGATATGTTAGTTCATCATGAAGACTTAGCCCATGCATTGCCATCCCATTTGATTCCTTCCTTCTGTGAACTGATGTTCTTCTCTCATGTTTTTATTTGTTTTCTTGATTCTTCCTCTCCAGCTGTGATTATCTTAATGCACAACTGAAACTTAATCTTCCTTGTTTAGTTTTTTTCTCAATTCAGTATACACAAAAACTTGCTCATGTCTTGCACTTGCATGGACAGAGAATCCATAGCAAAAGGTTCTTGATTAGGTTCTGGTGAACCATACCTTTTTTGCATACTTTTCATGTGGCAATGAAAAAGATTGACATTGGATTGCTCGAAAGATGTTGAATATGTTTAGGTGAGATTTGAATGCCCATGATCTCTGTGTTGTAGGGGTTAAGTGTCAGTGTTGTGGTTCATGATTAGGGGTTAATCTGACAGTCTAGGATGTGATTAGTTGGATCGAACTAATTAAGTGCTTAGTTTTTGAGGGTTCATATAATGAATAAGTAGATGGCAGTAGTACCTATCTGATCAGTCTAATTGGATTGAGGGTACAGATAGTGAACCTGAAAAGGTTGCAGCAGCTGATGCAACACCAAAGGAAGATGAAGATGGTGGGCCAGGAACCATAACACACATGGAACACTCTCTTCAGAAAGTGGAGCATGATAAAGTGGTCTCCAAGGCCAGAGCTTGGGAAGAAAGTGTAAAAGCTAAAGCCACCAACAGGTGTGATACACTACACTCAGGTCACTCAATACTGCCATTATTTTGGATTTTTAGAATTGTCATAAGAGGTCAAAATCTGCATGCTTAGATTTAAAGACAATTCTTTCTTCTCCAAGGTGTATTTCTTTGTTCCTTTACAGTGAAATGCAGGGAGTGTAGATTTTCCAAGCTTTCAGGCAAAAAGAAACCCCATTGATGTATCTTCAAAGAGTTATGGATTTAGCCATGTTCTTTTGACTTGAGCAGATATTGAGGTGGTATATTGGTGCAAATGATTGACCAAGTTGCTTGCCCAACATACCACAAAGTGACTATGTAGTAATCAGGTAGTTTGCTATGCTTCATGGAGTTTGTTATAACTGGATTCTGCAACAGGTCAACAAGAGATGAAGCTAAAATAGCATCTTGGGAGAGCACCCAGAAACAAAAGGCTGAAGTCAAATTGCGGAAAGCTGAGGTGTGTTGAAACTTTTTGCCTGGTGTTGTACTATAGAGTTATTTCTTGGTGAAGCTTTGCATATAATCACTGAGTTTCTGTGGTATCTGTCTAGTCTTCTCCCAGGCTTGACTGTGTTATCCTGTGATACTGACTGAGCTTTTCTTTGGTGTGATACAAACAGGAGGTACTTGAGAAGCAGAAAGCAAAGTATTTGGAGAGAATGCAGAACGAGATTGCAGCAGCTCACAAGAGTGCCCAAGAAAGAAGAGCAATGGTGGAGGCTAAGAGAGGTGAAGCGTTCCTGAAAGCTGAAGAAACTGCTGCTAAAATCCGGGCCACTGGAATCTTCCCCAAAAAGTTTGGCTGCTTCAGTGCTTAAGACAATTGTCTGGTGCTATTCTGACCATGTCTCTGGATGTGATTTCAAGAGATATTCCACATAATTAAATCGATCCACCAAAATCCTAACAGGATTCACTATTCTTTTCTGTAAGGATTTGTATGAGTGGTGATGTTGTACATGTACTTGATATGTTTCCTTAGGATATGTTTACCTCCTACCTACTGTTGCAGAGATTCATACATATCGAGTATGTTAGGCATCTGTAATAAAAAGATATATGTATGCGATGTTTTAGATGGATGAATGAGGGTGGCTTGTGTGCACCTCTGCATTTTCCATCAAAATGGCTGCCTATGGCCAGATTTTATATTGTGCCCGCTCTGCTTTTGCAGTCAACTCAATGTTCTTGAGCCAATTTGTAGGGAATTTTTTGCAGGATGGACTTTTCCTTCACTTCACGGCAATCTTGTGCTCATGTGTGCAGTGCCATAATGTCTATTGAGAACTTTGAGGGTTGACTCTCAGGTTTTACCCCATATAAAAATTGCATGTCAATTGATGCATTATCTGTTTTTTGGGGCATGTTTCAATGCTGACTTTTTTTCATGTGAAATTGTAAAACAGGTTATGTATATCATAGATTACACCAAATGGGCTACTTCCAAATGGTCATTGAGAGGTTAGAAAGTTGTCCAAATCAATGTCTACCTACGATAAGACGTAATAGCTTGTATCCTTTTACATCAGTTTCCATGTGCAGTTGACCCACATAATGATGCTGAAAGAAGAAATTAAGTAATTATTGGAGATGATGAAGCATCTAACCAAAAAGAAAAGAAAGTGTTTTCCTACCTTCATCTTATTTTGAGTCAAGATTAAGAATTGCTGACCCTCATCTTCTACATTCGGACCAGCATTTTTTCTTCAGTGAATTTTCCATCCTGGTGGAAAAAAAATTCAGAGCAACTCATACAAAGGGATTTCTTGGGAACAAAAAATGGTCCTAAGTCACCACATTATGAGGGTTTTTATTGACAGGTTTGGACGGTAGGTTGCATGTGGCCAAAATATTGCAGAATTCCGAAAATTCTCTACTTTCTTTTTTGATCTGTAGCCACACCTCTTGAGGATGATGGAGAGGTGACAAAATTGAGAAAAAAGACTGATTTTGTGGTCATGGCAAAGAACTTTTATTTGCTATTTCCAATTATGTGAAATTTCTTTTGCCATATCAGTTGATAATCACTTGAAAAAAAAGTTAAAATTGACATTACATTTTTGTGAAAGTCCACTTCAATAGACATATGATATTGCTCTTGTTTCTGCCCTCTTTTTTTGGGTCCAAAGAATTTCCAAGTGCATTCATGTGCAAATCTAACAACCCCTGAATTGTCACATTGGGGTCCCTTGCCTAACGGTATGTTGAATTTAAGTCATTTGATACCTATTTCAGTTGTTTTCAAGCGCCTGGATGCCAATCCCTTCCAGAAGTCACTTAGTAATCTGTTGGAGATAGATGGCATTCAACCACACTGAAATATTGCAGGGTAATGAATTGAACAATGGATGCTGGATTCATGGGAATAGGAAGAAATGGTCTAAAGGTCCAATCTCCTAAGGTCAAAAGGCAGGCTTGAGTGATAGAATTCACTTCACTTTCACGCCTCCCAATGCATCCTTTGACGAAACTCCAACCATGGACAACCATAAACAACTTGTGCAAACCTCACACAAGAAGTGAATGCAATTGATGAAACCCTGCCAAACTCCATAAAAAGAGAGCACCCAAGAAAGGGAGAGAAAAAGAAACAGGGGGCAAGGACCAAAGTCCAGGCAGGCAAACCGCCCAAAAGAGGCAATTGGATTATTCAATTGCAACATATTGAGCATTGGACTCAGGTACATTCATTGTTGAGGTGCGTTGACAAAGTTGAGAGTCGCAATTTTGAAAGCTTTTTCTGTTTTGGGGATGCTGATGATTTAAACAACTTCACCCTTTGGAAGACCACAAATTTTCATATTTCATGCACCAAGAAGAACCTCAAAACTGTGATAGGATGGGCGGCATCCAATGCATTGCCATACAGGCAAAAATGATGTATAAAAGTGAGCTAGAAATTATATTGTTGGGTAACGGCCCAGGAGCAGGGCATTGCTGAAATAAGCATCCTCTCCAGGCAGAGCCGAGGGGGTGCTTGTTTCAGTATTGCCCTGCTCCCTGGGTGTTGCCTAGCATAAAGCCCTGCCAGTTTTTTATATCTTATAATTTTTCCCTGTGATACTCGATGGGTATCTGGTGAGAAATATCAAGCAAGCCCAAAAGAGGTTATAATCTTCACATGGTATCAAATTTTATCTTGTAAGAAGATATAAGAAGCCTCTACTCAACATTGCCAATAGTGAAGAGAATCCCAAAGCTGAACCTATCTTGAGTTTGGATGATCATGATTGGAATCCATAGCTGTCTGTGTGTATGAGTGTGTGAAATCATCCATCAACCCAAATCAGGTTGATTGGACCTTTAGGGATTGAATGTGAAGGGTAAAGACCTGGGGGTGGGTCTTAGGGGAAGAAGGGCCCGCTGAGGTGGAGCCGAGTGCAGGCCTGAATTCCCAAGGGCTTATAGCATGAAAAACAAACAGCAAATTCTTTATAAAAGAATTCCAGTGATACCTGGTGTGTATCATGGAAAAACTATGCCTGCAGCTCTCAGCACTTGTTTAGGGTCCATAAGGGGCATACCTACAGACACACTAAAAAGAATTTGCCACAGGTTTTTATTAGATATTGATAATGTGCCCATGAGTGAGACTAGAGTAGGTATCTCTGCTTCCTGGTGTTGATTTGATTTGAAAGCTGCTATTTTGTGGACACTGAAAGACTGAACAGTAGGAGTAGTGGTAGCAAGTGAAATCAATGTTTGAAAGATGGTATTTTGGCTTGTGTTGAAATTTGAGATTAGTTGTAGAGTTGGAATATCTTGATGGATTTGGTTTCTTTTAGAGGATATTTTGAAGATTATATTTTTGGATGGTGAAATATTTGAGTTTCCATAATTCTTCTTTTGCTGTAAGATACCTTCTAATGCAAATGGCAAGGCCACAGTGTGACACACCCCTTGTTTGGCACACCCCTTGTTTGGCATAATTGGGAGGGCACCTTTCTAAGCATGTATCCCAGTCCACTGTTTGTGGAGTGTTGTTGGTGTTCATATTTTGAAACTCCCCATTCTTTCTGTTTCTTTCTGTGATACCCATTGGGCATCAGAGGAAAAATAACAGAATTTCTTTGGGAGGAAGTCTTAATGCTCAATAAAGCTCTCAGCCATAGTCTTTAAGAGACTAGGGCCCAAGCTCTCTGCATTGCATGGGCCCTTATTCTAGTAATGCCTGTGACCTTAGGCTTTACCCTACACATTCTGGCAAGTGTGCCATGATGGAGCCTGCCCTGCTCCTACTTTCCAACCTCCTTACGCAACTTTACAACCAGCCTCCTGACACTCACATTACCCAAGTGACGAACTAGGAGACAGAATATTGTGCTACTCAAGCTGCATTCTCTGGTACAAAAGGACAAACGCTGCAGCTGAAACACCGGAGGAGCATTCACAACGAAATGAAATCTCAAAAGAATGGGCCAGCATGAACCAGCACCCACCAGTGCACCAGTTGGCAGTTCTGTCCACTGGATGGGGGTGGGATTTCTCATCCAGTGGATGAATGTGCATTTACCCCTGTTTACCTTTTTGATGCTGACCGTTTCCTAGGTTTTTTTGTTTTTGGCTGCTTGTTTTTTTTTTCTCAACTCTGACCTCACCTGCCCAGCTACATACTACCCAACCTTCTTGGTCCTACTTACTACTACTAAGAACCATGCTCCACCCTTTTCTCACCTACCTACCTACTAGACCCCTGCCCCCTTTTCCCACCCAGAAGATTCACCCCCCTCACCTATATGCCTACCACCCATCTAGGCACCCGCCCCCACATCCTTGCCTATCTACCTAATGGCCCACACACCATCCTACCTACCTACCTACCTACACTTCTACAATGTTGTTGTTGTTCAATCGATTTTTTGCTAATGTGGGTATTGCACCCCTATCTGAAAATATGGACCTTGTGAATATTGCACTTGCCACATCACTCTTGTTCCTACCTACCCACCCACCTTCCCTTGTACTTACCTACTCAACACCTATGTTACATTGACGTTGATCCATGAAAATAATACAAATGTAGGTATTGCCCATCAATTTGTAACTTTGGGAAGTTCATATGTGGGTATTGCAACTATTTAACATATAGATTGTGAAGAGAAGAAGCAATTATCATGTATTGTAGTTGGAGCAATTTTCAATGTGTGTTAGGAACACTGTATTGTAGGTAACATAAGGTGGGTTAGGTTTTTTGATGTAGGTGTTGCAATTGGAACACATTTCTAGTTTGTGTTAAAAAGACTATATATAGGTATTGCAATTAGCACAAAGTAAGTTAAGTCTTGTTATGTATGTAGTTGGACAAAAATGTTAGTGTGTATTAGGAAAATTACATGCAAGTATTGCTATTGGACATGATGGCTAGTGTGGGTTAGAGAGGGAGATTATATATAATTGTAATAATGTTTTATATATGTTTTGCATGGCCCCAAATGCAAGTATTGCATTTAAAGTGAATATTTTAGTTAAAGAGCGAGCTTATGTGGCCGTTGCTATTTTCAACATGGCCTTGTATGTAGGTATTGCATTTTAGGGGAGCCACTTTGTTTAAGTGAGCTTATACAATCATTGGTATTTTTTGCATGGCTTTTCATAGGATTACATTTTAGGAAGGCCCTTTAATTTTATAACATTATTTTTCATGAAAAATGATAGTTATTATACACATATAGGTATTGCAAAATGTATTCAAAACCCCACACATGGACCTCGCCAAAAATGTTGTACATTGGTTTTAGCGTATACCATTCAACTTTATGAGGGTATTACATTTTTGGAACAAAAAATTGAAGGTGGGTTTTGTGACCCTTAGTGCGGGTATTGCATTTGAAGAGGAAAAATCTAGTGTGGGTTTAAGGTCCCTTATGTAGGTATTGTGAAATGAACAATCCATCTTGTATTTAATGAACCCACATGCAAGTATTATAATTTTTGTATTAATGATTACCTATGTTTATTGAAGTATTGTGGAATCATTATTTTACACATGTATAATTTCATTTGATAGATTAAAGTATTGCAAGATATGGTGACAAAATATGATTTTGAATAAGACATGTGAAGCATTGTATTAACAATGTCAAAAAGTTTCATAATAAAATTATGCATACATTTTTGCCTTATAATGCACTATATTCTATGTATAAGAAAATTGGGTAGAAAATGTACTAATCCATATAAATATGTCCAAAAATGTTTTTAAAATACAAAAATGCAAAAATAGTCCTAGTGTTTGTCCCTAGCTCAAACACCATTGTCATTGAAACCATGTGTTTGATGGTAAGCCTTCACCATCTCAATCATATTTGTTGCATGGCAATCGAAAACAATTTGCATCTCTTTGAGTCAAATGGTTTTGTTGGATTTTTATGCCATCCCATGCCACCTTTGCCTTCATCACATAACCAAATTTGCATTGAGTGATTGAATCACCAAGGCTTTTGTCCTTTCCCATTAATGAAAAGGAATCCCTTGGAATGCGGAAGTTGAAATCCCCAAAATCTTCAACAATTGTTCAAAAATAAATTTCACCAATGGAGGTTTTTTCACCTTAGGTTGTCATTTTGCAACTCATTGGAGTTGATCCCATTCCATATAACTATTGTCTTCACCTTCGCAACTACCTTTTGTTCATTTCATTGCAAGATGGTTGTGGAATCACTTAAAATCTTCTTATTCATGGATTGATGATTCTAGCTTTGAGGGCCCCTTCATGAGTGGAAAAATGTTTAGGTTTGCCTTTTTTTAGCAATGAGACCATGCACCTTCTTCAAGTGTACAATCAACAATCATGTTGTAACATACATCTCACTACATTCTCTAGACTTGCAACACCCTTTTGAACCTTCCTTGACCCACTCAATGTCATTCCTTGTAATTTGAAGAGGGGGAAGGGATTGTAAAAATACCAATGCGTGGGGTTGTACAAAAAAACACAAATATTTCAATGTTTAAATTATGTAGGCATTGCATTCATGAAAGGAGTCATATTACAATCTAAAGTATTATAGGTATTGCAAAAAAAGAAGACCAAAAAAATCCACACCCTCTTCTTTTCACACATGTAACACACATATGTGAAACAAGGAGCATGGGGTTAATCATTTCTTGAGACATAAGATACACAATCCAACATTGAATATTATTGTATTTGATAAATGGGTCCAAACCCTATACCAAATTTGAGGTGAGATTTTGATGTATAAGAACAAATTTTAACTAAATGTGAATATTAGGTTTTATGTGCAACCCCAACTTTCACATGGAACAACATTAGAACCATCATGAACAAAATGTATTTAGAAGAAGCTATGAAACATATCTTTGCTTGACTCATCGTTAACCACATTTTCTTCAAAAGTTTATTGTTCATGAATTGGTGTTGCATCAACTTGTGTTGTTGCACCATAAGGTGAAACATGGTTTTCTATTATGGCAACCTTTTGATTATTGCCCACAAGGATGGAAGGTTTCAAATGTTTATAAATTGTTATTTTTGTATGCACCATGATTTAATGTTCTTAGACCAAAAAAAAATTGTAGTATTAAAAAACCAAAACAATACAAAAATAAGAAAAAAAAATGTTTAAACTTTAAAGAAGTCTAACCTATATATGTTTTTTTTTTTTTTTTTTTT
>Ga0116227_10010805_pt1 | contig 15711 bp, 9 predicted proteins | sample S1TSphgellanicum_FD_89693 | JGI IMG/M metagenome (GOLD analysis project Ga0116227, IMG submission 89693) | Host-associated microbial communities from peat moss isolated from Minnesota, USA - S1T2_Fb - Sphagnum magellanicum MG | ecosystem: Host-associated > Plants > Peat moss > Unclassified... | reverse complement strand
TAAGCCATGGTCAGATATCTAGTTTTTCTCTTTTTCATCCCTTTCATTGCAGGATGCGGTACAACAGACAATAGTCAAACCAACAAGGTAGATGTACTGAGTTTCGTTAATCCCTTCATTGGTACAGGGGGACATGGCCACACCTTTCCCGGCGCTGCCTATCCGTCCGGCATGGTCCAGTTAAGCCCGGATACAGGCCTCGACGGGTGGGACTGGTGTTCAGGCTATCATTATTCCGACAGTTCTATCATCGGCTTTTCCCATACACACCTTTCCGGTACGGGACGCTCAGATCTGCTGGATGTAATGTTGATGCCAACAGTAGGGAAAATTACGCTCAACCCCGGCAGTAAGACCAAAGCCGGTGAAGGATATCGCTCCAGGTTTTCTCATGACGAGGAAGTAGCCACCCCCGGTTATTACAAAGTAAAGCTACAGGATTATGATATCACCGCGGAATTGACCGTTTCTCCACGTTGTGGCTTTCATCGCTATACATTCCCTGCGAGCAAAGCATCGCATATTATGCTGGATCTGTCTCATCATTATGAGACAGATTCCGTATTGTCTACCTCCCTGAATGTGGCAGATAGTTGTACCATCACAGGCGAAAGACAAACCAAAGGCTGGGGTGAACCCGGCGATAAATATTGGGTGAACCAACGCTTGTTTTATGCCATAAAGGTTTCAAAACCTTTTACGCCATCTATTGCCGTAGATGGCGATTTCATTGCGGGCAAAACTGCTGCCGGCAGGAACGTGAAAGCGGTACTGAACTTCGAAACATCGAAAGATGAAATGGTGTTGGTAAAGGTGGGCATATCGTCGGTAAGTGTCGAAAACGCGATGGAGAATTTATCATCAGAAATACCCAACTGGGATTTCAACGAAATACTCACGCAGGCGCAGCTTAAATGGGAGCATGAACTCTCTAAAATTAAAATAGCGGCACCGGATAAAACCAAAACGATTTTCTATACCGCCTTATATCATAGCCTGATTACCCCCTACCTGTTTAATGATGTAAACAAGGAGTATACAGGGTTTGATGGCAAAACACATAAAGCGGAGCACTTTAAAAACTATACCGCATTATCGCTGTGGGATACCTTCCGTTCCCTGAATCCACTGTTGACGATCCTTGATCCCGGTAAGGCAAATGATATCGTACAATCGATGCTGGCGCAGTATGATCAATATGGCTTGTTGCCGGTTTGGCCATTATGGTCAAGTGAAACCAACTGCATGATTGGTTATCACGCGGTGCCTGTCATGGTAGATGCCTACTTTAAAGGCATCCGGAATTACGATATTAACAAGGCATACGAGGCCATGAAACACTCCGCCATGCAGGATGCGTTTGGTGTAAAAGAGTTGAAGCAATTTGGTTACATTCCTTATGACCGGTACAACAAGTCCGTTTCCACCGCGCTTGAATATTGCTATGACGACTGGTGTATTGCGCAAATGGCAAAAGATCTGGGACACGAGGAAGACTATGCTTATTTTATGAAAAGGGCGATGTCTTACACTACTTATTTTGATAAGGAATATAAATTGATGAACGGGTTTTCAAGTACCGGTAGTTTCCGTCGTCCGTTCGATCCTTTCTTTTCCTCCTATGGACAAAGCGATTGGGTAGAAGGCAATTCCTGGCAGTATTCCTTTTTTGTGCCGCATGATGTACAGGGATTGATTAATCTCTATGGTGGAAGAACCGGATTCGGGCAGGCGCTTGATAGTTTATTTTCGGTGTCTTCTAATCTGTCCGGGAAGGATGTACCGGTAGATATCAGTGGGCTCATCGGCCAGTATGCACATGGCAATGAGCCGAGTCACCACGTTGCTTACCTATACGACTACATTGGTCAGCCACATAAAACGCAGGAGAAATTGCATCAGATCATGACCACTTTGTATACGGATCAGCCGGACGGATTGTCGGGAAATGATGACTGTGGACAGATGTCTGCCTGGTATGTATTCAGTGCTCTGGGATTTTATCCGGTGAATCCTGCTGAGGGGGTGTATGTATTTGGGAAACCGATGGTCACATCGGCTTCCATTGTTGTAAACGATAAGACCTTTATCGTAAAGGCGATCGGCTTAAGTGATAAAAACAGGTATATCCAGTCTGTTAAATTAAACGGGAAGGACTACACGAAATTATTCATTACGCATAGAGATATTACAGAAGGGGGAACGCTTGAATTCGTGATGGGAGCCGAACCGGGAGCTTACCAGCCGGATATCCTGCCGACCTCCATCTCCAAGGCAACAACAGAGTAGTGATGTTGTTATAATACCAGTGATTTAGTAGAGCATAATGGTCGGCGTCGTAAAAGATTGCCGGCCATTATTGTATGATTTGATCGAAGTTCTGTTCATACACCACCTGGCCATCGAGTTTATGCACCTTTACATAATCTACCGCACCACATCCTTTGAACCGTAAAATCAATTCGTTGGCCATGCCGATGGGAGTTGTATAGGCTAAGTTGTAGATCTTTTGTCCGTCGAGGTAGAAGGTAGATTTTTTGTTTTCTACTTTGATTCCCATCACATGCCATTCAGATGCATCAAAATTAAACTTGCTCATATTGAACTCATCTCCTTTGATGGTCTTTTCTCCACTAATAAATTTTATGTACGCATAGCCGGCCTCATTCAGGGCAAAACCGTGCATCCCAGTGCTGGACAGAATATACATCATCACATCAGAACGGGGAATGGCATTGTCTTTTGCTGAGTTGCGTACACGGGCTTCTAACATAAAGTTATCGCCATCCACTAACTTTTCTTTATAGTATACATAACTCGTAAATAAGTGGCCGGGACGCGCTTCCGCTACAACGCTATCCAGGGGAATGCTGACATATCCTTCCTTATTGTAAGCCTGACTAATGGGCAACGTTCTGAAAATACCCTTTCTTTCGTTACGGGTAAAAATAGACCAGCCTTGTTTACGGTCTTCTATGGTGATAGTTTTTATGGTCCGGCCATTATATTCCAGCCGGCAAAGGCCATCTCCTTCATAAATATAGGTGGCATTTACTTTTCCCACATTCCTGGTAAGTCTTTTTTCGGAGGTGTCACCATTGGCCTCTTCGTATACCAGTTTGATATCCTTTAAGAGTGCAGATGGAATGCTATAGGAAAAGGTGACTGTTAACGGATTGGCTCCTTTGGGATTCGATACCGAAAATTCTATTTTGGACAACAGATAATCGGTGTACATATCTTTTATTTTCAATATATACAGCAGATATCCGCTGACAACCAATAAAAGAGCAGAGAGTACATAAATATACCCGCGGTTTGCGCGTGGAACCTTTACAGGTGCTGGTGGCGCTTTTGGTTTCTCTTCCTGCTCATCCTCACTGGTATCTACCGGTGCATGGGCCGCCTCCACGATCCGGGTCTTTTTGATGACAAAATCTGTATATCCGGTATAACCCAAAAAGCTGCACAACGCATCTCTTGTTGCCAGCTGTGGATTGCCGGTACGTTGTTGAAAGAATCTTTTTAAGGTATTGGCATTGACCGTGACTTCTGTTGACTCAAAGATCATGTTTTCCAATGTCTTAAATTGGTCGAGATCCCAGGAGTCCGGCGGGCCCCAGGAAACAAAGCGGGTGGTATATTCGCTGATGATTTCCTTTATATAGCGTCTGTCCCTTACTTCGTCCATGATATCTACAAAGTTAGTTTTTGGTTTGTATAATTACTGTTGGCGGAATTTTGGTAGGAATATTACAACAATTTCCTTCGTCCTGGAAATTTTATATTAGTTGATGTGGTGCATTGGCATGTGATTATAGCGTGAGCGTATTGGTGTAAGCGGGTAGAAACTGCTACCGTTGTGCAAAGTTAATAAAAGGAAGGGGTGTCATCGTTAATAGATTAACTTATTAAATAATGATAATATTTGGAAGATCAGGGAGGAGAGGATATCTTAGATGATCTCATCATTTCAACTTAACTACAAATTTAAAAACTTTGATTGCTGATCCACTCGACAATGGGCCCATTTCCCGCACAAAAATACAAGATAAAATTGATCAATATGGATGCTATATCATTCAGGTAGAAGCGGATGATTATTTGCCTGCCTATGCTTATACCATCGGCCTGTTTCAAAGATTCAAACATCCGGAAATTATCTGTTTCGGATTATCAATCGAACTATTAGGGGATTTATTAAATAATGCCTGCGCATCAATAAAAAGTAATGAGATGCTAAATACAGGTGTGCTTTATGACGAGTTTATAAAAAATCATCCTGTACAATTCCTGCAGGTAGATAGATCCTATCATTCAGATTACATGGCCATCTGTAATCTTTTCTATCGTACGGACGAGTACCCTTCATTGCAAATGGTTTGGCCGGACAAACAATCATTATTTCCCTGGGAGCCAGGATTCAATCCAGAGTGGAAATTTAAGCAGCCGCTTCTTGACAGGAACACGGATTTCAAATTCTATGAGGAAAGAAATGTAGCCGTATTTACGACTAGCCATGTTTTGGAGGGAAAACCTATTTTATATGTTTACCATAATGATGACGGTGCATGGCAGTTTCATAGTGAGCAGGAACCTGCTCTTAAAGATTCAAAATTGGTTTGCCTGGAAGAAATAACAAAAATGGATCCCAGTGTGAATGAGCTTTATCACTTGTCTTTGGGGAAGAGTGCCTGGCGGGAATCGGCTGGTCATCCGTGGGAATGGGAATAATAGCAAGCGAAATTCACCAGAGATTTTTTTGGATAGACGGCTCTATTTCTAAAATATCTCCCTGTTGTATAAAACAATAAAGCCGCACTATGGCGGCTTTATTGCATTTTAGTTCTGAGATGTCTTTTTTATGTGTTTTTAGGACGCTCCACTCCTATTCCAATGTATTCTTCCATTTGGTAGTACGACCGGTAAACCATACAGGAAGATCCGGATTATTAGTAGGGCTGATAATTGACCAACCTGCTGGATCGGAAGCCTGCACACTACTTGGATAAGTCATTCTTTCTTTCCATTTGTATAAATCATACATGGAAACCGGATTTGTACCCAGGTATTTAATTAACCTGCGGGCAGCGGTATATGGCACTTCAAAGTTCAACATATTGTAGTGCAACTGAAGCTGATTAAAAATTGCCTGCACTTTTTGAGTGCTTGACATCGCATCAAATTTCTGTGCTGCATTCTCCGCATAAACACTTGCATTGTACTCCATTGCAGGCCTGGCATTGATCCTGGAATCATCCATTGTTGTTGGCATGGCCGGCAAAGTTGTTTTAGAATATTGATTTGAGTTATTCAGTTCATACCAATATTTGCAAGACAGGATAATGGCATTCTTGTAGTGATCGCGGGCAGCACCATTCAGTTGACCAAAACCTCTTACTGCTGCTTCGGCCAATGAAAGCTCCGTTTCCACCGCATGAATGGTGGGATACTTCAGCGCAAAGTTAAATTGCGGACGTACATTGTACTCAGCAACCAGGTTGTTTTCGGTACCTACGTTCCAACCATTGTCATCGTAATTGGCGACTCTGCTGCGAAGTGTATTTAACAGGAATGCTTCACGTTTACTCAGATCTGCTTTTGATGCTGCATCCAGCGCGATTGACTGGCTATTATTTACACCATAATAAAAGGTTGTTTTCGAAATATCGGTCAGGATAGGATCGTTGATGTAGAGGCCACGCAAAGTTTTATTTAAGTAACTATTGCGATCAGTATTACCATCCCATTTTGTATCGGCGCCCAGGTATCTGCCACTCCAGTCCGGAGCGAAGATATAAGAAACACGTGGATCAACAGTACCATCCAATAAGCCTGTGGCGGAATTATCACCGCTAAAGTATAATAGTGTTTGTCCGTTTACCACCTTGCTGCCCACAGTCGGTTGACAGTACATCACGTCCTGAAGGAATTTCTTTCCGGCACGGCAATCATCCGCCCTTTCCCTGAAAGCACGTGTAATACCTAATTCATTACAAATACGATTCAGTGCAATAACCGCTATGTCGGCCACCCCGGCCACATCGTTATAGTCGGTCAATAAGGGCTTGCCTTGTAAATCGGTCAGCACCTGCTGTGTAAGCGTAGGTAAAACTTCGCTTACGTTCATGGCACAACGTAGCCTTAATGAATTAATATATTTACGCCATTTTAAAATATTCCCGCCAAAAAGGATGTCCTGTTGATTAAATGATGCCTGCTGGGTAGAAGAGAGTGTCAACGTCGTCAACACATCATCAGCAATTTTAAAATCACTGATTATTTTTGGATAGATGTCCGCCTGACCCAGGTATTGTGCTTTAACGCCATCAAGACCGCCTGCTGAACCTGTTTCTATGTAAGGCACCTTATCATACATGTCAGTGGCTCTTTGGTACGCATAACCCTTTAAAACATGCATTAAGGTGATATACAAGCTGTCTAAATTAGTCCGTTTTGCTTGTGGCGTATTGTTGTACTCACGTTGAGCCCAGAGTATTGGTGTAGCCCATTGTGTGTTAACAAAGTTAAAAACAGATTCGTTAAAGCCGCCTGTACCCCAGTCGTGCTCAACATCCGCGAGCGTGTAAGAACTCCCTTCTGTAGTTGTATTATAAATCTGAACGGCATTAGCCATAATCCTGTCTCCGCTTCTAACCTGGTGGTAAACAGAACCATAATCACCACTCAGGAAGAAGCCCTGGGTTAGTTGAGAAGTGAAGAAGCCGGCAATAACGCTTACTCCTGACTTATCAGCCATATCTTTCGAATATCCATCAGGATTTTGATATAAGTCGTCCAGGTTTTTCTTACACGCTGCAGAAGACAATAACAACGTAAGCAAGAAAAAAGATCTTAATTGTATATATTTCATCTTAGTTGTTTTTAAAATTTAGTTTTAATAGAGATACCTATTGAACGCTGTGAGGGCAATGCCGTTGTTCCATAGGAACCCACGCCCCAACCAGTTCCATTAGTTGATTCAGGTGTTGAATTTGGTGCTGCTCTGTAGAGGTAAGCTACATTGTTTGCAAAAACAGATACTGACAAGCTGTTCATGCGGATCTTTTGAGCAATCTTTTTGCTCAAAGTATAATCAATGGCTATATTACGCAGTGCTATGTAATCGCTTTTAAAGATCCTGTCTTCTGGGAAGAAGCCATTTGAAAAATAAGAATCGTAATAATAATTATCAGCAGAAACCACTTTGGTGTTCTGTTTGCCATCAACGTCAACGCCATCCAATATTACACCATCGTGAAAGGTGGGACCACCATTGGGGTTTGTACCTGCTACTTTCTTGGAATTAGCATCTAAATAATAAGCAGATCCGCCATGTGCCGCATCTCTATATTTTAATGTTTCATTTAACGCACCAGCTGCCATCATATACGTTTCTGAACCTGACAGGAAGGTAGCGCCAAACTGGTAGTCTATATTTGCAATAAGACGTACATTTTTGTAGGCAAAAGAAGTGAAAAAGCCGCCTGTTACATCAGGAATTGTTTTGCCGATCAATTTTGCGGTGCTCTTATAGTCATAAGATGATCCAGCAGCATTTACTACTTTCTTTCCGTTGTTTGGATCGTTTGCATCATTGGGATTGTTGTAGGTGTAGGTTGATTTAGTCAGGTAAAGCTGACCATATTCTTCACCTACATTAGCCACTGCATTTACTGCGCCGAATGCACTCCACAGGGTGAGAGACTGTAATTTTCCATCCAGTTTTTCAACATACGTTTTACCGTGTGCAAACATCAGGTTCACATCCCACTCAAAATTATTCGTTAAAATTGGTTTTGTTTTAATCGCCAGTTCCCATCCTTTGTTCATCACGTTACCGGCATTCATCCGAACATTTTTAACACCCATTCCCGGAGGTGCTGCAACCGCCATGATCTGGTCGTAGATGTTTGATTTGTAATAAGAGAAGTCCACTCCAATTCTCCTGTTCCGGAACAGGTAAGTTTCAAAACCTACTTCAAATTCACGTTTACGTTCAGGTTTTAAATTTGGGTTACCGTTGGCATCCATTGGAGGAAGATCGGCTGGAGGAGTAAGCACATAGCCACCACCAGTTTGAGAGGTTGCATAGTTCACATTGCTGAAGTAACGTGGACCCGGGCGGCCCACATCGGCCCATGATGCCCTTACTTTGGCATAGTCAAATATTGCCGGCAATTTGAAGCTTTCGCTAAAGATCCATGCTGCACTTACACCAGGGTAGAAATAACTATTCTGACTTGGAGGCAAAATAGATGACCAGTCTTGTCTTGCCTGGGCTTCTATATAAACCTGGTTTCTCCATGCCAACTGTGCTGACCCCAGTAAGCTGTATAGCATATCCGTACCATTTGTAAACTGGTACTGAGGCTGCACGCCTAATGGCAAGTTATTAAATGAGAAGTAATTAGGAATAACAAGCTGTCCATAACCATTCACAGATGCACCTTTTCCTTCCGTGTAATTTTTTCTGATCACTCCACCTACAAAACCAGACAGATCAAAATCACTATTTATTTTGGTATCGAAGTTGAGCATACCCTGGCCATAGGTATTTTTGTATATATTGGTTACATCACTGTACATGAAACCACTACTGGGCCCTAGTAACTGCGGATCCAATAATTTACCTTTATATTCATTCCTCTCCGTGCTATAATCTATGCCGCCCATAAATGTGGCGCTAAATATATTGGTGAGTTTTATATCGGCAGATAAAGACTGGATATTGTGCAGTCTTGTAAAAATAGATTTATTCTGGAGCTGATCCCAAAGGTAGCCCACCACTCCCTTCCTGCCGTTAGAGATTAAATTTCTCAGACTTGGGTTGGCAAAGTAATTATATCCATCAGGTGTGAGCAAATGCGACTTTAATAAGCCTACATTGATGTCAGCACTGAATGCCCCAATCTCTGCCTGCTGACCTTCTCCATTCATGGTACTCAGGTTGGCAGCATTCAGGTTTCTGGAAATAAAAAAGTTGCCGGTATATTTAAGGGTGATGTTATTGTTTAACTTATAGGACGCGTTAAGACTAAAAGTATTTTTGTCATAATCAGAACCTGGCCTGATTGGGGTCATACTTAAATTAGTGTATGAAAAACGGATCTGTCCCTGCTCATTCCCACCACTTAAAGCCACATTGGTTGTATTCTGATGCCCTGTTTGATAAAGATCATCGTAGATATTTTTGGTTTGTGCTACCCATGGTCTTTCTACTCCATCCCACCACAAAAGTTTTACGTTTGGGTCGAACTTTGGTCCAAATGCCGCTGCACCAAAACCATCGCCCAATGTAGTGGCCAATGCTCTTTTTCCATTCGCATCAATATAATATCCATCAGCATCATTCCTGGAATTGCTGGGGCTGGAGCCTGTTCCATATTCATTTTGTAATTTAGGAAGAAACGCGGCGCGGTCCCATGAAGTGGTGAAAGATGCCGCCACTCCCAGTCCAGTTCCTTTGGTACCTCCTTTGGTGGTAATCAGTACAACACCATTGGCACCTTCACTACCGTATAGTACGGATGCTTTCGCTCCTTTCAAAATTTCCATGGAAGCAATGTCATCAGGGTTGATATCGTTAATACCTGTTCCGTTATCACGGTCAGTAGCACCGAAACCCATTTGCGTATTCTGGTCGTGAATGGGAACACCATCTACTACAATAAGTGGGCGTGTTGAGGAATTTTGGTCAAAAGATACCGCGTTACGAATGTTGATTTTCATCCCAGCGGAAGGACCTGCTGCAGTAGCTGCTACCTGTACCCCAGGTGCGGCCCCGTATAGTGCCTGTAAAGCATTGGTAGGTGTACCACTCATCATAATCCTGTCGTTATCAATTTTGGACACCGCATACCCTAAGGCCTTAGATTGTTTCTTGATACCCAGGGCGGTAACAACTACTTCATCAGCTGTCCGAACACTAGCGACGAGTGTTATATGCATAGAAGACATAGCCGCCAATTCCTGGGTTACAAACCCAACATAAGAAATAACCAGTCTTGCATCTGGTTTTACATTGATGGTAAAGCTCCCCCCCTTGCCGGTCAGTACCCCGTTGGACGTTCCTTTTTCGCCCACGGTAGCCCCTTCAAGAACGTTTCCGGTGGCATCCTTGACGGTACCGGAAACCGTCATTTTTCCCTGCCCATAGGCAAACATGCTTCCTATGCAAAAGAGCATAAAAAGCAAAAGACATCTCTTGGTTGATTGCATCGTTTTTGTTTTTTTGTAATTAAACTGAACTGATTTTGGTATAGTATTACGAATGGAAATCTGCTATGTTATAGGCCGTTGGTATCGGCGCCAGACTGCCAATTTCTATAGTCAAAAATTACTATATCGCACAAACCACCTAGCTGATAAGGCTGATGGCAGATAGCGCTGGCGGAGATAGTATTTTTTGATGCATTCAGGCCCAACCAGCTTTCCCGGAGCCGTTATCCACTCTTCCTGGCTGCTGATAATGGTTGGATTTATATACGTCCCGTTTTGTGTGTCCCGTACTCCTTATTTTGGTTCATACTTTTTGGCAAAAGCAGTAGCTATTGCGCTAATTCATAGCACAAAAAACAAGTGTTTATTCTTCTTAATTTTATTGTAATGGTATCAAGATGTCTTGCTTGAAAGACATCACTTATCCTTCACCAATGCTACTTGATGATAGAAACATTTTAGCGCGCATATGCTTACGAATAACAATTTGATTGATAAAAAAATCTGGTTATTTAGTGAAATTCTGGTTGACTGTCTAAAAGGAATTTAATTTTTTCAATTGTTACTGATCCTGATTGAATTTATGTTTAGGGAATAAAATTTCAGGTTGATATGTGCTGGACCAAATACTTTGCCAGTCTTTAGTTGATCGTTTTAGCTATCAATAAAATAAAAAATGAATCGCCTTTTCCATTGTTCCTAACGCTCTCTTTCTTCTTTCTCAAACCTATGTAAAGTTTTTCAAGTCGCGCAATTTTTTTAACATTTTTTTTAGAAAAAGATAAGATAGAATTGTTTTTTACTAAAATAGAATCATTAATTGGGTTACCTATGTACCTGGGTTAGGGGAGTTTAATTTAGTATTAGCTACCATTTCTCAAAATCAGTTCCCTTTAGCCAATAGTTATAGAAATCTATCATTTCATTTATTCCTTTCTTCTGAAGAAGATACTCTTTGGTTGCTATCTGATGATTTTCTCTACGTAAGTTTAACTCCTTCATTTCCTGTCTTTTCAAATGTCTTTTCCTGGCGTTTTCATAATACTCAAAAGTTTTCTGCCGGGCCTCGATATACTCTTTACTTGATAAATAGCTATTATTCTCAAGCTGCACTCTCTCGAGGGAGGTCCCCATTCTTTCTCTGTATGGGACCGTTTGGCCAAATTGAAGTAACGGTTTCTGACGGATGTATTGATCAAATCCTTCACAAGTAAATTCAATTTCGCCTCGTTGAGTAACAATTAACCATGTAATTTTCTCGCCTGTTACCTCCCTCTCTATATAATCAATCTCAAAAACATCTTCCATAGCTAATTCGAAGTCAAAAGAAAGGATCTTGGCCTTTTTAAAAACCAATGTAGCAGGCGCCACCCAGAATGTAAAAGGTAAACCTTCAAGCTCTGGCTGATTCCATTTAAATATATAGTCGATATCAAACTCAAGATCCTTCCCTAAAGCCATTTTATAAATCTGAGCATCATGCCACCCCATAAGTTCAAAGTCCTTCTCGGTCCAAATGCTCTTTTCTAATTCATAAGTTATATCTACCATCCTTATCAATATTAGGTCTGCTATTTTGTAATCGCTAATTGAATTTGCAGTGAATGGACAAAGCGCAGTAATTAATTCTTAAGATTAATGAGATTTACAACAACCTTAATCATCATCTCCTTTTCATCCGGCTTTGATTCTGCAATCATCAGCGTGAATGCGACTCACCAGATATTCCTTCAAAACTTTATTTGCCCAGATACGAAATTGCGTTCCCCTTATAGAATTGACTCTGTAGCCGATTGATATAATCATATCCAGATTATAATGTTCCAATTCCCTGCTGACGGATCGTTTGCCCTCTTGTTGAACTATTCGGAATTTCCGAATAGTTGCTTCCCGGCCCAGTTCATTAGAATTATATATATGTTTAATATGCTCACTTATATTGGCTCTACTGGATTGGAACAAGTCGATAGTCTGCGTTTGGGTTAGCCAAACTGTTTCATGTTCTAACTTTACATCAATGGTTGTTTCTCCGTTTGGATGCTGATATATTAAAATTTGATCGTTGTCCATAGTCCATATTTTTAATAAAAAGAGCGTCAAAAATAAAAACTAAATGAAGCTAACCTCGTCATGTATTTACTTGTAAATAGCGATTAACAAATCATCCACTGAATGCCTTTACTTCCCGATACAGGCAGATGGAGGAGGCTGTGGTGGTGGGTTTGAGAGGAGGAGGTACAAAAAGGTACAAACAAATTAAGAATTTATCATATTAATGACTCAATATTTCTGTAGACATCCCAATCAGCTGATACCGCCAAACTTACTTTCTTTATTTTTTTCCCAATCCTATAAGTTAATATGGCATTTTTACTATTCATATCTGGGATTTCGTCGCCTGGCTCAATTTCATAGGTCGTTTTTATTCTTAATACCTCAGCCGTATATGGTAAGACCTGAACAGCTCGTGCAAAAAGGTGCTCTGGTAACACAATCTCCTTCAAGGTTAACTTAAAATTTTGAACAACCAATGAAACGGGAGTAAAACTCTTTACTATAGATGAACCATTGTATATATAAATTGTCACAATTCCCTCAACTGGATTAGCGTATGGATTAGATACCGGCAAAATCAATGTTACGTCTTCGATAGCAACATATAGCTTGGTTAGCTTATTACTTTTTTCTTTTAGCCAATTTAAAATAAATCCTAAAAAGATGCCTCCGAATGCTCCAATTAGTCCATAGGCTGCAGGTGTCATAAGATAGAATTTCGATTATTAACTATTTATTAAAGATTGCTGCTTACAAATTATTGATGAGCTTAAATTATAACTTATTCTTCAAAATTGACCGTTCAGCATTTGAGCTGTTCGATACAAAAATTGCTACCTGCTTCATAATCTGTAGGGGCACAACGGAAGATAAATTAAAAAAATCCTTACTCATTAATAAAAAAAGGTATAAATCTCCAGTCTCTGTTGGTCTTAACGACTTGTAGTAAACGATGTTTTTGTGCACAACAAACGTAAGTAACAAACAGCATTCATAACGGCTAAATCCGTTTCGGAGAAAGGAATTGGTTAGATCAAGGAATCAATATTACCCAAAAAATCTACTTAATAAATGGTATGCCCAGCCGGGAAGCATGCGACCCACATTTTTGCAGTATATCAGCAAATAATTTATCCTTTACACGGAATAACAACCGGTATTTTCCGGCATCCAAAAGCTCTCTTTCTTGGATTGTTCCCAAATAACGGAAATCAAACCGTACTCCCACCGGATTGGCACTTCCGGGAATTGAAATGCTATCGATATATTTATAATGGTGTTCTTTATTGTAATCTTTCAAATGTTTTTCAGCAGGCGCCTCTATGATAAAACCACCAATCAATCTATACAATGTACCGTTTCTACCTGTAGCAAAATCGCAAGGTGGAGTAAGTTCAATCACCACTTTCCTACTGTTTGCTGGCGCGCCGTCTACGATAAATATGTTTTCTTCCTCCAATATTTCATATACATTTCCTGGAATGGCGGCAGCATTTTGAGGGGCGCTACCGTCAATAAATATTCTCGCATTAAGATCATCAAACAACTTTGCCCGATCGCCAGTAAATTGGTAGTCATGGGGTGGTCTAAAGAGTTCAATGGCATTGTCATGATCATTTATTAGATCATAGTTAAGAATGTCAGCCAGTGCTTTAACAGCATCGTTTTCAAGTTTATAATTTGCTGTTGAGGGCTTATTGGGAATACCGGTATGATTTTTTGCTAATTTATACAATACAAATTGAAGGTTTTTTTCAAGTGTTGAATATCCATTATTGGAAAGGTTATATAAGGCTGTAATGGATTGATCTTTCCCTTTTTCCACCAGCCTACTCCAATACATAAAAAAGTTAGATGCGAGATTCTTGCCCAATGAGGCTTCCATATCTGCAAACAGCTCATCATATCCAGATTCAATATATTTCATTTTATCAAGCCCGATAATAAAAAGTGGAAGCGTATAACTTGCTTTGTCCTTTTCTATTCGGTCAATGACGGACTTTAACTCCTCTTGGTGTTTAGACCAGATTACCAATCCATAACTATGGGGCGAATTTGCAATGTACTGTTGAAGAAGATTACGAATAATTCCGATGTTGGTTGCAAGATCGGCTCCTCCCTCCTGTAAACGCAAGTCCATAAAAACAATCTTTCGACTCTTTACGGGCTTATTTGATTCAAATAGTTGATTGGGTGTATAGTGCATGGCAAAGATGTCATTTTTCATAAGCTCTGCCACCAGGGGTTGAGCTTCTTTTTCCAGGTCATCAATGACAAGGGCACTATCAAGAAAATTAGCAATCATGTTTGAGGATTAAGGGATTGAAGTAACTATAATTTATTGCGTTTTTGAAACAGGAAAACAGAGGGCAATATTAGTAGAACATATTCGATGTCTTTTTAAGTAAACTGGAAGGGCATTGTCATCGGGGAATAAAAACAAGATCTTTCCACCCATGCTTTTCATTAACTCATTAGATACATGTAAACCAAGACCGGAACCTGCATTTCGGGGTTTACCGGTCACGAATGGGCGAAGGGCCATATCTACGGGAATATTAAAACCAGGTCCATTGTCTGAAATCAGGATAGAATGATACGGTTGATCATCAATCGTAACCTTACCTATGATGAAAATAGCAATCTTTCGGTCTTGCTTTACAGCATATTTCAGCCAGTAAATAGCGTTATCTACGATGTTGGTTAGAACGGAAATGGCTTGGGATTCAGAGAGGAATGCTTCCAATGTATTCTCTTGCGTATTGTCAACTACATTAATTTCATGGTCTGAGAAGCGGAATTTGAAATTTGCCCTCACCCTGTTCACAATTTTTGAGAGCTGGACGCTTTCAATGGAAGAATTTAGCAACATAGAAGAATACCCATCAATAATATCTTCAAGCTGGGTGGATATTAAAATCGCCTGTTCTACGTCATTTCTTCTGATATATCCACTCAACGCAGCCATCTGTTTTTGCACTTCATGAACCACCATACTAAAATTCAGCCCTGCATTTGCACTCTTTAAAAGTATCTCCTTCACATCGGCATACTGAGTATTGATCCTATTGAGGTATTTGAGTATTTCCTGTTTCTTGTCTTCATCTTCAATGTTGATTTCAACATAGTCTATCACCTCCAACAAATCAGAAAGTACAGGCTCTATTACCTTATTTTTCTTATACAGGGTATTTATCAGTTCTTTATCAATATTGCGTTCCCTAACAATCAGTCCCATAGCATACTCAACCGCCTCCACGAAATTGAAATACGAATTATTTTCTATGAAGCCTTCCCGATTAGATTTTTCTTCCAGGCCCCCGCTTTCAGGCCTTCTTAGAGAGGCTGACCCTAAAATCATTCCATTGCCGACATTGCCTGCAAATCTGCTGATCCTTCGACGGTCCAACCCAAGCCAGTCATTGTCTTTTTCAC
>Ga0116227_10010804_pt1 | contig 15713 bp, 16 predicted proteins | sample S1TSphgellanicum_FD_89693 | JGI IMG/M metagenome (GOLD analysis project Ga0116227, IMG submission 89693) | Host-associated microbial communities from peat moss isolated from Minnesota, USA - S1T2_Fb - Sphagnum magellanicum MG | ecosystem: Host-associated > Plants > Peat moss > Unclassified... | reverse complement strand
TACCCAACTCTGTGCAAGGCACACGCTTCGCGAACGCTACGGCCGTCAAACGCCGTCTACCCAGTCGTACTAGGTCAATGCCTAGATTTCTGGCTACTTAATATCTAAATGTTTTCCAAATATCTGGGGAGTTGCCATTTAGATAGCAATATATTAGTTCAATTAATTCCAGATTGTCAAATTACGACGGTGACTAAAGTCACCGAGTCGCTTCCCTCTCAGTTCTTTAGAACTGAGTTTCCCACTTACCGAGTTTTTTTATGAGGACAACTGATGATCGGAATATTTTCTACGATCAGTAGGTCTTTTCCATGACCATAAGCCCTAGAAATTGGGAACACCTAATTGGGCTATCTCAGCTATTGCGCGTAATGAAGGTTATTTGGAGCATTGTCGTGGTCCGATTGGAATTCAGGTACTCTGACTCTGCAGAGGCTTGTCTAAATTATACGACCTATGTCAGGGCTGGGAGCTTGCTTCTAGGACTTAATGGGAAAAGTCAGGTTTTAATTGAAGGGGTCGGAGCAAAGTTCAATTTACATGAAAATAGCTATAAGGCAAGATTTGTAGGGTAAATGACAAAAGTCATTGTGCAAATATGACTTACGCTACATCCATCTTTTCTTCCTTGCCAGATATATTAAGACTATTGAACACAAGGAATTAAAGGAATTATATGAACCGCATTAAATCTGTGCTCTTAGGAACTTTCCTAGCAACTATTTCTGCAGCTTCTTTCTCACAAAATGCCAATGCTTATGAGGTTTTTGTCCCCCATGATCATATAGATCACAATGTTTTAATCGCCAGGTATGACCACGATCGCTTTGACCGTGCTCGCTTTGACCGTGCTCGCTTTGATCGTGCTCGCTTTGACCGTCTAGAACGTGAACGTATTGCGCGTGAACGCCGTGACCATCATCGTTTCTGGTAAACCTTTTGTTTACTCGCTTCTTGTACCCTTGACGCACAGATAGATCTCTTGGTAACTGCTTTGGTATAGATAACAATTAGACTAACAGCTTTATCCTGACTGTTAGTCTAATTTTATTACGTTTTGGTGAATATCTATAACTCTTCACAAAGTCATTAACTCCGAACATCTGACACAGTTAACCTCAAATTATGACCGCTTGCAGTATATTTTCCTTTTCAATTACAACTCTGACACAATTATCTATAACCACGATCTTTAATTACCTGGAATTGGCCGTAAGTAAATAATAGATAAATTTTTGAAGTCACAAGTTCAACACTAGCCCCTAAATTTATTGATGAAAAACCAAAAAATCTGGATTTTGAGACGCGTCGCCCCAGAAATACTACGTCCTGATTAAATACCCTAAATTTATTTATGGGGATTCCTCCTACCCCCTGCATCCTTAAAGTAGGGTCTACTGAAAAACTCCACAAATCGAATCTAGGTGATACACAGTGCCTAAAATGGGGACTTCGAGTGTTGGTTTTTCAAATTTACCCCACGATTTTCTACCAAAGTGCAGGGATTTTGAACATCAATTTACCATAGTCTTGCACCTGTCTGGAATAAGAACGATTGAAACCCTTATTTAAAAGAGGTTCTAGCTTTATTCAGCAAGCCCTAAAGTAAGGCAACTGGCATCAAATTTAACTCCTCAAAACTTGTCAAACACCCTCTAACTTGACTGGCAAAAGCTTGAATAGTCGCTAAAGGGACTTCTGCAAAATAATCTCGCTGAAATTGTTCCTCTTGTACAGCAGCCAGAAATTGGCTAATAGCACTATAAGCAGCAGGTTCAAAACTATCAATCTGGTTCCAAGTGATTTGTAAATACCGCTCCTGTAGCTGAATTGTAAACCCTAAAGGTTTCAGTGCCTTAAATCCTAAATGTAGACTTTGGTCGCCAATACCTAGTTTTGCTAAAAGTTGTACCCGCGTCACCAATTGATTTGTGCGGTGGAGATATTTAGCGATGCCAATTAAAGTACACCAAATCTCCTCAGGTTTTTGGTGGTCGGGTTTTGACCAAGCAATCGCTAGTTGTTGATGGGAGCGTAATCTTTGCAACCATGCCCGAATATCATCCCAACTGGTGGGACATTCGGCAATGATTAGGGCTGAGTCTAAGTGTTCTGGTTGGGGGAGATTTCGCCAGTCGAGGAGCAGGGTGGAGTTAGGATTGACCTCCAATTGAGCACTAGAGCGCACAGCAATTAGTCTAATTTCATAGCGTTTCTTGAAGCTGTTATGGTCTAGTTCAACTATGCAATCACATCGACCGATGGGCAATTCATCCTTATAGTGTCCCCACCAAATCCCCGGAAAGGGACTACTGCTAGAATCGTCGCGGATATCAAACTCTGTCTTAATATATTGCACCCTTTTCCCCTGTAAATCCTGCTGGTTACGATGCCAAGAATTTTCAAACCAGCAGTTTTGGATCAGGAGTTTAGGTACAGGATTACCCATGCCACAGGGTTCCAGTAATTTAAGTTCCAAAAATAAATCCCTGCCCAAGTCTGCCACTTTCACAATTAAATCAGCTTGGACTTTGGGGACTAAGGACACCCCTCCTAGAGATTGCCGCAATCTTTGGTTAATTGCCGCTGTAAATAACGGGATATTTGCCGCCAACAAACTCAACCCCGCTGCAAAGGGATGTCCACCAAAGCGATGCAACAAATGTGCTTGGTCTTTGACCAATTGGTATAAATCGACGGAATTAATAGAACGAGCAGAACCACGGGCGAGGGGGAATTCAGGTGGGGAGTTTTCCGTACTCAACAAAATTGTTGGTCGTCCTGTTTCCTGTGCCACCTGTCCAGCAACTAAGCCTAACACGCCTACAGGCCATTGGGGGTCTGCTAGGACGATGACGCTAGTAGTTGATAGGTCTATGTGGATGAGTTTTTGTTCCACCTGTAGCTGCACATCCTTTTGTAAGGACTTCCGCCGGGTATTCGCTAATTCCGTCACCTCCGCCAACTGGTGGCAATGTTTAGCATCCCTACTCGTCAATAACTCCACACAAAAGTTCGCATCTCCTTGGATACGACTCACCGCATTGATCCGAGGTCCCAACCCAAAGGAAATATCTGTGGGGCGATCGCCACTTTTTTGGCACAATTCCAATAGTCGCCCAATCCCTGGACGACGACGCTGTTCTGGGGGTTGTTTAAAATCAGCTTGGAGTTGTTGAATTCCCCTCTGGGCTAGGTAACGACAGTCCCCACTTAGCTGTACCAAGTCGGCAATCAACCCCACTGCTACTAAATCTAATAAATCTGTCAGGGGATGTTGAGGGATATCGGGCAGGGTTTGATACAAAGCTGCTACCAACTGATAAGCCACTGCTACCCCAGAAAGATGAAATAACGGATGTTCCATCGGTAGGTAGCGGGGGTTGAGAATCGCCGTCACTGGGGGACGTTCCGGGGGTAGAGTGTGGTGGTCTGTAATAATTACATCTATACCTAGCTGCTGGGCATAGAGGACCTCCGAGATATTCGTGCTCCCCGTGTCGCAAGTTACGATTAATTTACAGCCTGCTTGCCCTAACTTCTCAATTCCTGGCTCATTGAGCCCGTGGGATTCTGTCAAGCGGTTAGGGATATAGTAGATCAATTGCTGATGCTGCGGGAAAAACTCCCCTAAGCCATCCCACAATACCGCAGTGGCAGTGATACCATCAGCATCGAAATCTCCCCAAATAGCAATCTTATCACCACCATCCCGGGACTGTTGCAGGCGTTGCACCGCCAGATCCATTTCCAGCCCAAACTCAAAGGGACTTGCTCCTTCATAAGCTTGATAGTTGATAAAAGTTGCTAATTGGGATTGATCTTGGATACCTCGCTGCCACAATAATTGGGCAGCAAAAAACCCACCACCTGGGTACTGTTTTACCTCCTGGATAAACCACTCTGGGGGTTGTTCCGTCGCTGCCAAAATCCACTGCATCTACTCCCCCTCTCCCACTAGGGGGTTGAGGTTCCCATGATTCACAATACCATCGGCCTTCCGAGGGCGAATGGCAGGGCGCGATCGCCTATAGCCTGCCCTTTCCGCTTTTTGGTGTTCGTAATCGATTAGTCTCCCATAGTAAGGGTGTTTACTGAGGTTCATCGACAGGAATATATGCTGACGGATGTTCCCAAAACCCTTTCGACTAAAAAACTTGACTGCTGGAATATTGGTTGGGTCGGTGTCCACCAACATAAACCGCGCTCCATCTTCAATCATCCGCGCCACGACTTTATCAACTAATTTATCTGCCACTCCCTGCCGTTGAAACTGTGGGTTCACCCCTATCCATAAAATATAACCGTAGGTCCAGGAGGCTTTGGTGATAATAGTGCCTAAAATAAATCCAGCTAGGACCCCTTCGGTTTCGGCCACTAGGCAATATTCTGGATCTGTATTATAGAGTCCAATGATCTCCCACTCATCCCAGGTGCGGTATAGGTAGGGATATAAATCGCTAGTAAATAATTCTTCTCCCAGGTGATAAACGGGAGCTATGTCATCTATGCCAATTTCCCGGACATATATCATGTCCATGTTATCAAGGGTTGTCATATAGGTTTGATGAAAGTTTAGCAGTGGTTGAATTAGACATATAGTTTTTGTTAAAGCGATACCTCTTGAATAGTATCAAGGTTGGGTAGTGGTGTTGTAATAGCTGCATCCGCTGAGAATCGCTCACACCGCAGAGCAAACTGGCAAGACTGGCAAATTTTTCTATTTTCTGCTACCTGTGGAAATAATTCCTTTCCACAATATCTTTCTAGCCAATTAGTCAATCGGTTTAAAAGTTGATTGAGTTTTTTTGCGGTTTGTTGATGCTGGGCGCTATTATAACTAAACCTTATACTGAGGGGTTTGCTGTCAGATTGAACAAACCAGTAGGTTAGGGAGATCTGTTCTGGCAAGTAGGTGCTAGTTTCAGCTAAAACATATAGATACAGCCGGGTTTGCCAGTTTTTTTCTAATTGGCGTTCCCTGGGTGGTTTGGGGTAGGTTTTCCAGTCCAGAATTTGTGCTTTTTGGGAATCTGCAATTAATAAGTCATAGATGACTGTGAGCAAGTAATCTTGAACCTGCAGGGTGCGGTGGTGTTCACTGGCTCGGAAAATACGCTCATCGGTGGCATGTGCTAAAATTTCTGGGGCTACATTGGCAAAGCCTACCATCCAACTTTGCAGTTGAGCATCCACCTGTAAGAAGTTATCTATGGGTAGACCCATTTCTCGCTGTTGCATTAGTAGGTGGAACCGACTACCCTGAGTTTGCTTTTCCTCCTGTTCTGGGTCTGGGGGTGTATTAAGTTGTTCTAAATAGGTGTATTGGAATTTACGGGGACAAGTTGTAAGTAAGTTGAGTTGTCCTTGGGAGAGTCGTAGTAGTTGGGTTAGAGTTGATCGCATAATTCTATTTTAAGAGGGTGTTTGAAAAGTTTTGAGGGGTCAAATTTTATGCTAATCGCCTTACCATGATCCGGATCATGGCAAGGTAAATAAATGTCTCCGATGTTTCCGGCAATAACTCATAATCTCTGACCAATCGGCGACACCCCATAACCCAACCGAAAGTGCGTTCCACCACCCATCGCTTTTTGAGCAAGACAAACCCCTTAGTTTGCTCTGGTCGTAGCACCACCTGTACAATCCAACGACAAACATCCATTACCCACATCATGAAGTCTGGACCATTAAAGCCGCCATCAGTCCAAATGGTTGTCAAGGGAGAAACCTGATCGCCCATTTCTTTGACCAAGCCAATTTTAGATTTTAGATTTTGGATTTTGGATTAGAAATTCTTGCATCTGAAATCTAAAAAGGTTTCAAGCCCCCAAATTTATTTGTGGCACAAATCCAATGGGCGTGGGTCAGGTTGCTGGGATAAGCTTTACTCATGTTGCTCTCTCGGTGCTGTGTTATACGTATTCACAGTTTATACTTAGAAAGCTTTTTTACAAACCGACCGACTTTTCAAACACCCTCTGAGTCATCCATCAAAGCCTGAAACAACGTAATTTCGTTCATACACATGATGGTTGATTTGTATAGTGCGTAAGTCCTATTGATCTGTCAGAATCGTCAACAGTTTTCCCATTTTAGGTATTAAAACAATGTCATCCCAGTTAGAGAACACTTTGAAAGTTGCTCACCAAGCATTTGAACATTTTAGACATGGTTTAGCAACAGGGGAGTGGCAAGGTTTTCTCGATATGCTCACGGAAGATTTTACTTTTTGGTTCCCCATGGGAAAATTTCATGGGTTGAATGTAGGTAAGGAGCGAGCTAGTGAGTTTTTTCAATACGTTTGTGAATCCTTTTCAGGGGGACTGACCGTTACTCTAGACCACTGGACTAGCAATGAGACAACGGTAGTTTTTGAGTTTCGAGACGAAGGAGCTTTGCTAGGACAACCCTATAAAAATCGCATTGCAGTTTCCTTTGATGTGCGTGATGACAAAATTTGTAGGTATCGGGAGTATTTCGGTAGCGATGGCAAATCGTACTAAGCTCAGGGCTGAGGAGCTTAGGGGAGATAATTTCTAGAAAATAATTCAGGAGGCAGGAGAACCCACCCTTAAAAGAGTGGGATTGAAGCAAGGACGCTTTGGATCTCGCGGCAAGCAGTATCGATCCAATTCTTTTTTTGAACGAAGCTCTAGACCCAGAACTAAAGTTTTTATCTATACTTTTTCTTCCCTCCTGCCCTGAAGCCTTTCTTTGTAACCTATTTACAAACTAAAATTTACACTGGATAAAGGTTTCAGCCCAGATTTTGTGTAATTAATTCTATCCAAGTACTTAGCAGATAATGCAGATTTATAAATCAGTTATATAGTAGCTTGACAATCCAGCGTATTACAGCCAACCCAAAATGAACAAAAGTCGTCGTCAATTTATCCAGTTGATAGGAACCAGCTACTTACTAGTAAGTCTGGAAGATTTATTACCAAACCGGGTGAATAGTGAAGAAAAAAAAGGTTTCAATAGCTCAAAGATAAAAGTTATTGACCAAACGATTACAGCATTTATGAAAAAATATGCTGTCCCTGGTTGTTCTATGGCAATAGCTAAAGACAAACGCTTAGTCCTAGTTAAAACCTATGGCTACGCTGACAAATCCACAGGAGAAAGAGTGACCCCCTATCACCGCTTCCGAATTGCTAGTGTATCGAAACCAATCACAGCAATCACGATCATGAAACTTATGGAGCAAGGAAAGCTCAAACTTAACAATCAAGTCTTCGGCAAAAATGGGATTTTAGGGACTGAATACGGTACGATACCTTATGAAGCAGATATAGAGGAAATAACAGTAGAACATTTGTTGACTCATACAGCAGGTGGTTGGTCTAACAATTTCCAAGACCCGATGTTTTCCCACCCAGAGATGAATCAGACTCAACTCATCAGTTGGGTATTGGATAACCAGCCATTAGATAATGTGCCTGGTACTAAATATGGCTATTCTAATTTTGGCTATTGTGTTTTAGGCCGGGTAATTGAAAAAATCACAGGTCAAAGCTACGAAAATTATGTCAAAATTCATATTCTTAAACCCTGTGGCATCACAGATATGCAGATTGGTGGCGATACAAAATCCCAAAGAAAGCTCAAAGAAGTTACCTATTATGGTCAAGGTGGAGAAGATCCTTATGGGATGAAAGTTGCACGGATGGATGCCCACGGTGGCTGGATTGCTAAACCTGTTGACTTAGTGAGAATCTTAGTTCATGTCGATAGCTTACTCAATTCGGAAACATTGGCAACTATGTATCAAGGCTCAAATATTAACCCTAATTATGCCAAAGGATGGGCAGTGAATGCTCAAAAAAATCACTGGCATAATGGTAGCTTGCCAGGAGAACAGGCTATGATTGTCAATACGAGCGATCGCTTCGCTTGGGCAATCTTAGTCAATACACGTAGTCAACAAGCAAATTTTAGTCACAACCTCGATCAACTAATGTGGGATGTTAAAAGTAAAATCCACACTTGGCCATCCTTCAACCTATTTTAATTAAGGGGTTGTGCTCTTTTCACCTCAATAGCAACAAATAATTGTCGTAATGTCTAAAAAGTCATTCTCCAATCTTCACACCAACAATTACTCAGACAAATGGCAAGAGAGAGTAGCACAGATAGCATATCGCTTTAATCGACAGTATCAAAATCAAACCTTCGATTTGCCAGCAGAAGTTGAAGCAATGCCCATATTTCGGGAATGGACTACGGGTATGCTCACTTATAAAATTGTTTCTCCCTTTTGGGAAATTGCTCAGCCTCAAAAGAACCAACACTGTTTAGATATTGGCTGTGGTGCTAGTTTCTTAATCTATCCTTGGTGCAATTGGCAGGCATTTTTTTATGGGCAAGAAATCAGTAATGTGGCACGGGACACTCTCAAGTCTCGAGGTTCACAGTTGAACTCAAAGTTATTCAAAGGTGTAGAGTTAGGAGCATCTCATCAGTTAAATTATGAACCTCATCAGTTCGACTTGATAATTGCCACAGGATTTAGCTGCTATTTTCCACTGGAATATTGGAGTGCTGTGCTGATAGAAGTCAAACGGGTATTGAAACCCAGTGGATTTTTTGTGTTTGACATCCTACATCCAGAACAACCTCTAGCAGAGGATTGGGCTGTACTAGAAACTTATTTGGGCGCTGAGGTATTTCTAGAACCTGTAACTGAATGGGAAAAAACAATTAAAGCAGCAGGTGCTAAGGTGATCACCCGAAAATTAGGGGAGCTATTTGAGTTGTATAAAGTACGGTTTTGAGACAATATATGGTGCGTTACTTAGTCAACGCACCAACCAGAGTTGTGTTGGGTTTTTTAGTAAAGAACTACCCCCATACTATTACCATTAGCATTTAATCTTTGGTATTTAGTCACTGCAACAAGCAGGCCTTATTGACAATAGAAAATCTGGAATCCCTTTAAATCAATGGCTTAGAGAAAAATCAGGCTATTTGCTTTATTATTAATACTTTTGTACTAATAAACCAAAACATGAGGGTTTTCAGCCTTGGTAGTAAACAATAATTATTTGTGGGAAATTATGAAGATTTTATAAACATTTATTTATTAGTGCTTTCAGCCAATCTGATTCTCAATAAGCGTTTCTTATTGCGGTGACTAGATACAATCTTTGTACAGCATTACCATGAGTATCGACACCAAAGGGATTACCAGTGCTAGGGAAATCATTACCTAAGACAGCAGGTGTTTTAGAAATACTAGGAGAATCAGATTTCCCACCAGATATTAACTGCTGCTCTTCTATTGATAAATCTACAAGTAGTTGAGATGCTGACATAATTTTTAGCCTCACTTACGTAAATAGGTTATTATCCACCCCAGCTTAATTATGATGAAAAAATACCATTTGACTGCCAATAACAGGATTACGTGCTATTAGTCTATCCTGGGAATCGATAATTTCTAAGTGAGTAAAATCAAGTTCTTTTGAGCGTTGTAATATCACAGATGCTAGCTCATCCTGTTGAGATTTCGACAGACTATACCAATTAGCAGTGATTTTGATAGTCAGCTTGCTAGTGCGGAAATTGGCTTCAATTGATTTTATCAAGCCAGGGAAAAAGCGATCGCTAATTTCCGCGACTTGATTTTCAATCTCTGCAATTAAAGCTTGTTCTGGTGTCAGTTCTATATTTGGTATTAGTTCAGGTTCAGGTGATGAGATAGCTGTTGGTTCAGGTGATGGGGCTGGTGTGGTGGGAAGTGTAATTTCCTCTGATGGCTGTGGTGTTGGTACGACTATTGGTGTGGGGGTAGGAACTGTTGCTACCTGAGCAGGTTGATGATGTAGCACAGCCCAGGTTATCCATATAAGAACTACAGCGATTCCAGCTATAATAATTCCTGTTAAAGTAGTATCTGACAAATTATTTGACACATTTGAGGGCAAAAACAACCGGACTGTCCTCAAAAATCGACTCAAAGTTGAATCTAATCGCTGTAAAAAGCTGGGTGTTTCTCTAGTTCTTGCTGGTGGTTCTATCTCTAGTTTCTCTACCGCAGTTTCTAAAACCCCAATTGTACCTTGGAGGATCTTGATAATTGCTACCTTCCAAATTGGCTGCTCAGTCCGAGTTACCCCACTCCCTGGTGGTTCAGATGGAGGTCGTGGTTGTGAATTCCGATTGTCTGGAGGCATGGAACGGCAAAAAGTAGGGAGTCAATGTATCATTATTATTTAACTTGGTGATTTATGAATCTGAAACGTCGTCAATTTCTCTTATTAGGTGGCTTTAGTATTTTTGGTACAGGACTTCTCAGCTGGGCAGTGACTCGTCCAAATCATCAAGGTGCTACTGTGACTCATCTGAAAACAGTAGCTACTGAATCACTGAACAAGAACTTGCTATTACGTTTTGTGTCCGTAGCTGATACAGGCACCGGTGCAGAAGGACAGTATGCCGTGGCTAAGGCAATGCACCTCTACCATCAACAAAATCCATATAATTTAGTAATTTTGGCGGGAGATAATATTTATAATAACGGGGAGATTGAAAAAATTAACGCAGTTTTTGAGCGCCCTTATCAACCTTTGCTCAAAGAAGGTGTGAAGTTTCAAGCTTGTTTAGGTAATCACGACATTCGCACTGCTAATGGTGATCCACAAGTTCACTACCCTAGTTTTAATATGAAAGGACGCTACTATACCTTTAGCCAAGGGCAAGTGCAGTTTTTCGCCTTAGACACTAATGTTAATGCTGATTGGCACACCGAATTACCTTGGCTGGAAAAAGAATTAAGTAGTAGTAAAGCCCGTTGGAAAATAGTTTTCGGTCATCATCCGATTTACTCCTCTGGTATCTATGGTAGTAATCAGTATTTCATTCAAACTTTGACCCCTTTATTCCAAAAATATGGGGTTCAACTTTATATTAATGGTCATGAACATAGTTATGAACGAACTAGGTCTATTGATGGGATAACTTACCTAATTTGTGGTGGTGGTGCAGGGCTACGTCCTGTGGGACGTTCTGAGTGGACAGAATGTTCTGCTAGTAGGTTGAGTTTTGCGGTACATGAAGTCTATGAAGATAGAATTGAGGTGAGAGGTATTGGCACCGATAACCACATTTTTGATCAGGGTGTAATTAAATTGAAATCGGTGTGACCGAATTTTAGATTTTAGATTTTGGATTAGAAATTCTTGCATCCAAAATCTAAAAAGGTCTCAAGCCCCCAAATTTATTTGTGGGACTTTTCCATAATCTACAATCTAAAATTTTTAACTCAAGCCTCTACCTGAAGGTATGGGGTTAATCTAAAATCCTTGCATCCAAAATCCAAAATTGATTGACCAATTAGGTTATGTACCAGTAAACCAAAAAGTTTTTCACAGAAGGGCGATCGCTAATCAATCTTACGTAGTTCAAAGTGATACACAGTACTAAATATAATTAATACTTGTATTCTTATTGGACTTTGGACAAACGAAAATAGTTCGCACGAACTGAAAAAATAGGCACCATAAATTACCGAGCGTGACTTTTCCAACTGAGTCAACCTGAGTCAAAACCGTCAAAGCTTCAGGAAATTTATCCTATTTGATTTTTGAAAAAACTCCATACACCTTTACTTCTCTTTCGTGTTAATAGTTAAGAGCCTACACAAATAATTTCTCGCCCATCAAACCGGATTCCTATATAAGTACTTGGACAGAATTAATTACACAAATTTTGGTCTGGAACCTTTATCCAGTCTAGATATTAGTTTGTAAATATTTCGCACAACACAATTGACAACATTACAAAAGTCATAGTTACTATATGACTTTTGTAATGCTACGAACATGACTTTTGTTACCTTCATCTTTTGTTACTAGGGGGATAGGTTGTATTTGTTGAGTTCAGAGAATTACATGGCCTGCATTAAATCCACTCTACTAGGAACCTTCCTGGCGTCTATTTCTGTGGTCTCTTTCTCTCACAATGCTAAAGCTCTTGATTTGAGTGGTCCTTTCAATCTAGCTCAAAATCAAGATAATCAAGAAAACTCACAATATCAAGGAAATTCCCAAGAGCAAGGAAATTCATCAAGAGCAAAATCGGAATCATCCAGATTGGCACCACGACCGAGGTCACCAACCACATTTCTATCGACATTCCTGATTGAACAATTTATGGAATTCCTCCCTCAGTTTGATGGGTGAGAAAGGATCTGTGTAGGCTCTTAACTCTTAACTCTTAACAGGAAAGAGGAGTAGAGGTGTACGGAGTTTTTTTTTAATCAAATAGGGTTCCTATAGCAGTTTTGACACATCTGTCAGGAACCTGGGAAACTTACATCAGTCGCTTCAAGTCAGGTAACTAGGTTGGAAATCAACTCGACTGGGGTAGTTCCCTCAACGAAGTCGAGATCGGCAGTTCATTCAAAGATGTTAACCTGTCCAATGTAGACACCATTAATCACTCATACTTTTAATAAATTTGATATTACGGAAAATTTATCCATGTTAGCTTGTAGTAACTGCTATAATTTACTTAGCTAAAAATAAGACTAAAAGCCTAATTGAAGCTTTTAGTCTTATTTTTAACAATAATTTGCTAACTAATTTGGCTGTGATGCAAAGTCGAGTTTCTAAACTTGCACCAAATTAAATCAAGTATGACCATAGCTAAAGAATCTCATTTTTTCAATTCCATATTTATGGGTTTACTGACAATTACTCTAGCCATAACCTGCGATTCAAATCGAGTAGAAAAAAGTACAGCTAGAGAAAATATCTTACTAGGTGGAAGCTATGGGGAGCTAAATGACCAGGGAAAGTTACGTACATACTATATTTATACTCCCAAATCTTACCGATCAGACCAGCCAATGCCATTAGTTTTAGTATTTCATGGGGACGGTGGCAGTGGTTATTCAATTAGTCATGTGACTCGCTTCAACAACTTGGCAGAGCGACAAAGATTTATTGTTGTTTATCCAGATGGAATTCACCATAGATGGAACTTCCAAGGCAAGGTGGACGATGTCCCCTTCGTTAGAGCTTTGATTGATGATATCAAGCAGCAGAGAAATATTGATAGTCACAAAATCTATGCCACTGGTTTTTCAAAAGGGGCAATACTTACCCAAGCTTTGGCTTGTAGACTATCCGATGAAATTGCAGCCTTTGCATCCGTAGCTGGCTCCCTACCAGTTAGACTCAAACCTCATTGCACCCCACAAACTCCTGTATCAATGCTCATGATTAATGGTACAAATGATCTAGAAGTACACTATAAGGGTGATTACCATAGCCGGCGAGATGCTTTACTTTCTATTCCAGATACCGTGAAATTTTGGCAATCACACGACCACTGTACCGCATTTACTACTAGGAATCACCATCGGCTAAAAACTACTCACTACCTCAATTGCAAGGATAACTCAGAGGTTACACAGTTAATTATAATTGGTGGCGGACATTTTTGGCCTGGTGGTGCGTCAACTGATTCTGACCTGAATAGGTTCAACAGGAATCTAGGTTTAAACGCCAGCAAGACAATTTGGCGCTTTTGTCAACGCCATAGTAGAGTTTAGGGGGACAGGTGCAAGGACTGAATTTAAAGTTACAATATTTATCTGAAAAAATAAGCACTGTGCAAAGACAATTATTCCTGGTTAAGTACTAACCTGTGAATATTGAAGCATAGAAAAATTTATGGCTAAAGTCATCGTTACCGGAGTCGCAGGATTTATTGGTTCCCATCTTGCTGAAGCAGTTTTACAACAAGGCGTAGAAGTAATCGGCATTGATGAATTCAATGATTACTACGATCCCGGACTCAAGCGCAAAAATGCTGCTATTCTACAGTCATCACCTCGATTTACCTTAGTCGAGGGAGATATTCAATTATTAAATTGGCAGGCACTCCTCCAAGATGTGGATGTAATTTATCATCAAGCCGCACAAGCAGGGGTGAGGGCTAGTTGGGGGAAAGCTTTTCGCAATTATACTGAACGCAATATTAACGCTACCCAAGTTTTGCTAGAAGCAGCCAAGGATGCTAAACATCTACAGAGGTTAGTCTTTGCTTCCACATCTAGCGTATATGGTGATGCAGAAACCCTGCCCACCCATGAAGAAATTATTCCCCTACCTGTTTCTCCCTACGGTATTACCAAGCTAGCCGGAGAACGTTTGTGTGGACTGTATCACAAAAACTTTGGTGTACCTTGTGTATCCTTACGTTACTTCACAGTTTATGGACCTCGACAACGGCCAGATATGGCATTTCATAAGTTTTTTAAAGCCGTCTTGCGGAACGAGGCGATCGCTATTTACGGTGACGGACTGCAAACGCGGGACTTTACTTATGTGAGTGATATTGTTGCAGCCAACTTAGCTGCTGCTACTACACCCACAGCAGTAGGTGAAATCTTCAACATCGGTGGTGGCAGTCGGGTAGTCTTAGCCGAAGTTCTAGAGATGATGGCAGAAATAATCGGCAAACCAATCATCAGAAACCATATAGAACAGTCCATGGGAGATGCCCGCCATACTGCGGCTGATGTCTCAAAGGCACGGCAAATTCTTGGTTATCAGCCCCAGGTCCAACTGAGAGAGGGGTTGAGCCGGGAATGGGAGTGGGTTAAGTCTTTGTATTAGGGAGAGCAGGGGGCTGGAGGAGAGATTTATCTGTTGTCCCCTAATCTAAAATCCCCTGCGGGTATCCCCTACGGAAACGCAATGCGAAAGCAAGATCCCCGTTAGGGCAGAGTAGTCGCTCTTGGGGAGCCACTACTCTGCTAGTCTGTGCCAAAGTGGCGTGGAAACCCCCAAGACCCCACTGGCTTCCCTGTCCGCACGCTGTTTCACATTTTCTGCATACCCCAACTACACTCCTTGGGATAAAATAAAATTGCATTCCCTATAAAAATCCGCCAAATTCTCTTATGCCAACAGTTCATCTGAAAACTGGTGAAGTCATAGAAGTTAGCTTGGAAAAATTAGAAGATTTTCTATTTGAAAATCAAGATAAAATTCTAGTCCGCCAAGTAAAGCGACGTGGTCCAATAAGAGGATGTTTGAAAAGTTAATAGTTGCGTAAAAAAAGCTCTCTGGTATAAGCTGTAGATAAGTATAAACAGCACCATCGAGAGCCATGTGTAAATCATACACCACTAACCTGACTCAAGAACAATGGGAACTGATAGAACCGTTAATTCCACCGGCTAAGAAAGGTGGCAGAATGAGGCGGTTAGCATAAATTCTTACCTCTCGAAACTTTTCAAACACCCTCTAAGTCATCTATATCTTTTATTTGGATCTCTGGTATTTTTTTAGTCATCAATCTCACATTTTCGTCCTCACCACTACTTGTACTGAATCATTTCCGCTCCTCCAACCTGCAGAATGTCGGCTCCAAAATCCAAAAATACCAGCATTACCCCAAAAATCAGTGTCATTGGCTCCATCTTGATGCCTCTGAAGAAATACTCCTCTATCCTCAAGGTCAGATGTCCCCGTCGTCAAAATTTAAATTTGGAATTGCTGCATTTCCTCCACTGGGACTTTCTGCCTGGCTGAAAGGTGGATAAAATAAGGATGTAATGTCCACCTCATTCTTTAGCTAAAACAAAAAGAAGCCCCATATCTGACCCGTTCGCGCAGCGTCTCCGCTTTGGAGTTGGGCAGTGTGGGATGAATTTTTGGGCGATGACGAATTGACCTCTAACCGAATCAAGC
>Ga0116227_10010803_pt1 | contig 15714 bp, 9 predicted proteins | sample S1TSphgellanicum_FD_89693 | JGI IMG/M metagenome (GOLD analysis project Ga0116227, IMG submission 89693) | Host-associated microbial communities from peat moss isolated from Minnesota, USA - S1T2_Fb - Sphagnum magellanicum MG | ecosystem: Host-associated > Plants > Peat moss > Unclassified... | reverse complement strand
TCTACAGCATTTGCTACACGTTGAGGGTGGTCAGTTTGTCCCGGAATCCCCTGGTCAGTTTGCCCCGGAATTGGTGGTCAGCTTGCCCCGGAATCAGGTGGTCTCGTTCATCAGAATCTCCACGCTGATATCGCCTCCATAGTTATTCCTTAAATCTATTATAATCCCATGAAGCTTACCGGTTTCGTTAATTCTGGAGAAAAAATAGGTTAAAGCCTCTATAATCAAGGTACCTCCGGATTTCTGAGATTGATTTAACGAAAAAAAATTACAATTGAAATAAAGCAAGTTCTGGTCTATAGTTCCGGTTGTTACCTTGATAGAAGCGTAGTTGTTAATTATTGAGCCTTTAGCAGAATAATAGCCTTTATCAAGATAAGGAGTAACTATATCTAGATAGTTATAAGGGGCATGGAAGCCCGTTTCTAAAGATTTTCGGGCAATAGAGGGATTAATAACGCTGTCCAATAAGGGCTTTTTGTTAAAAGTAATCCGGTAGTGACCGTCTTTCAATCCCGAAGTTATTTGCCGGAAATAGCCTTCCGCTTTCTTTTGGTCCGCATCATTAAACGATAAGTTATCAAATAAAGGATGATATTGTGTATAAATAGCGCCCCAATCTGTTTTTTCGGTGTCCCAATAAACATATTGATTATCCATCTTATGCCAAAAAACATCAAATATCTCTTTGAAATTCTTTGGTTCTTCAACTATTTCCACATCCTTTTTTTGACATGAACTAAAAGAAAATAATATGACTAAACACAGGATCAAGACTAAAGAGGAAATAGTCGTTTTAAGCAACGTTTGTTTATGAGCTGTTGTCATATGATTTTAATTGTGACTTAGGTTGATGGCTATACCAGTGACGTAAATTAGCAGTTAAAAGCGATTTAAATATTACCTAAATGTTAAATATCAAAAACCACAGGTAACCATTTGATAACATAGGACGCAATATTTAGCTACTCTTAAATTTTTAATTTTGCGTTAATAATTATTTAGACCTGCCTTGTATCGTTACGCCGTGACTAAAAAGTATTTTTTCTTACTAGCTATTCTAATTTTTGGAAATACTCAAAAAGGCATTTGTGCAATCTTTATAGTTAATAATTTAGCCGATGCAGGTATCGGAAGCCTGAGAGAGGCGATAACACTATCAAACAATAATGGTTCAGGCGAAACCGACTTTATAAATTTTAGCATTCCGGGTAGTCTGGCTACAGATAAAACAATAACCCTTCATTCACCGTTACCCCAGATCACAACCAGCCTTGTTATAGACGGCTCATCGCAACCTGGTGCCGCAATATCTGTCAATGGCGCCAAAATCATATTACAGGCAGCTGGGCCATTTACAGACGCGACAGGAAATATACTAAGCAGAACCGATTGTTTCTTTGTAAAATCCGGGGCTGCCATTTTTGAATTGTACGGTATGATCATCCGTAACTTTTATTCGGTTCAGCCTGATGGTAGATTTTCAACGGGTACAGGGGTATTTGTGGATGATGCCGGTAACCGTTTGGTCATTGGTTCCCCTGGCAAAGGGAATGTATTCTATGATAATGGAGGGGGATTAGAAGTCCAGGGTATTAGCGCTTGTATAATCAAATCCAATCTGATTGGGGTGAAAGAAAACGGTTTAGATTTTCAATCCTACCCTCAATTAGGCGTTGGCATCGCACCGGGTGTGAGTTGTGTATTTGGAGGCGAAACAGCGGCTGAAGGGAATATTGGGTTCGGCTCATTTAATTTTGGCAACTTATACGACAACGCCACCCTTACACTGAGAAATAATATTTTTAATGCGAATAGTACATACCACCGTACCAGCAATGCGGAAGCAATGATGAAAATTCAGCAGTTCCGGGTATACGTTTTCTCACAGCTTCAACCTAATTCTATCCATCCACCAGTAGTTTTGATCGATCATAATATTCTGGGTTGTAACCTCACTGTCGCTAAATGCAATGGACTTGATCTCAATATAGCCTCAAATAGCTTTGGAACTTCACCTGACCGGTCCGCCATATTGCCTGTCTACAACAGTGCCATTACCATACAGCAAACCACTGGTAGAATTTTGATAGGAGGCGCAGCTACTGAATTAGGTAACGTCTTCACCAATGAGATCGCCTCTTCAGGAACGACGGACCAACATGCGGTTGTTGAAACATCAGCAAGTTCATCAACTGAGCTTTCGCATAACAGTTTTTATTGCAATGATAACCCGCCTTTTCTATATCTGGACAAAGGTGTTAACGATAAACCGATCAGCGTTTCTGTAGATGCATTAACCGCGTCAACAATTGCGGGAAGTTCCAAATCAGGTTCCAGAATTGAATTGTATTATGAAGACCTGGAATGTACCGGATGCCAGCCTAAAAGGTATATTGCCAGTGTTATTACCGGACCTGATGGAAAATGGAATTATGCTGCTCCACTTGAGCCTGGCTACGGGGTTCTGGCTTCAGCAACGCTGAATCAAATAAGTTCAGAATTTAGTAATACCGTTATATATCCAGGCAAAGCTGTTATACATGATGTAACATGTCATAATAACGGCTCGATCACAGGTCTTACAATAGCCAATAGTGATAAGTTACAATGGATAGATGAAACAGGCAAGGTTGTCGGAACAGGCCCAGCGCTAACTAACGTACAGGCAGGTAATTACTATTTGAAGGCCTCTCAATTTAGTTGTACCGTTAACAGCCCGGTATTCGTCGTAAAAACGGCTCCTCCTTTAGCAATTGTTTCAGAAGCTGAGCAAATAATGAATGATCAATGCGGTCAGCAGGTTGGTTATCTCAAAGGGCTAAATGTTTCGGGCGGGACACCGCCTTACAAATATCTATGGACGGACGGTTCTGGCAATAATGTTAGTACATCATTGGATTTGATAAATGCAAAGGCGGGAACTTATACGTTGCATGTTACCGACGCAGATTTGTGTTCTGAGCCAACTGCCACCTACTCATTAAATAATGATGTTGTCAATATACCGCCGCCCAGTGCAAATAATATTAATGCATGCGGTACCACTGCAAATATTAAAGTTAATAACCCTATGACCGGGTATGTTTACAGGCTTTATAAATCACTTACTGCTCCATTGCCGGTTGCGGAAAACTCGAAAGGGATTTTTCCTATCGCCCTGGATGGAGACCAAACTTTTTATTTAACACAAGCTAACGGCTATTGTGAAAGTAGCAGGGTTAAATTACAGGTAACGCTGGGGCCACATCCAATTGTGGTTCCTAATATATTTACACCGAACGGCGATGGTATCAATGATTACTGGAAATTAAATGGCATTGAAAACTACCCTGAATCGCTTGTACAAGTTTTCAACAGAAATGGCCAAAAAGTTTTTGAATCGAGGGCAAATTCCAGAACTTTTGATGGTAACTATAATGGAAATATTTTACCTGTGGGCACTTACTATTTTATCGTAACCCTTAGCTTAGGTTGCGATATCTTATCTGGCAGTTTGACATTAATACGGTAATCTCGCTATAACATATTTATGCTAACGCGTAAAAGAAAGCCATACTGAAAAGTAGGGCTTTTTGCATTTGGAGAAATCACCAATCCCCCCTGTAAACAAAAAAAGATCCCCGCCGAAGCGGGAATCTTTAACTAAACAATCTAACAAACACTAAAATCTTATTTATCCCACCAAACGCGCGATGTTAATACATCGCCACCAGGTACAGCATTGTGTGCTGCGGTATAATTGGCGGTGTTAGTACCAGCCTCTATAATAGGATAAGGGAAACGACGTGGAATAGTACCATTGGTAGCATTACCCGGATAAACCACAGGTGTTAATACCGGATAACCCGAACGGCGCCAGTTTGACCATGTTTCATAAAAATCTAGCATGGTGTTGGTCAACAACCAGTATTGGGTATTAATCTGGTTTAAGCCATCCCCGGCATTGTATGGGTTCGCAGTTAAGTAAGTCTCCGCGGCGGCATCGCTAACTGTAGCAGTGGCATCGTACTGGCTTAAATAGGTAATAGCTGCCTTAACACCATCATGATAATGTTGCGCTGCACTTCTTGCTATACCGAAACGTTGTGCGGCATCTGCTAGTAATAATTCTGATTCGGCATAGGTTAATACAAAGGTTGGCCCGTTACGTTTTATTAATGCTGGTGCTGGCGATGAGTAATCTGTAAAAGCAGTAAAGGTAGGATCGCTGTAGATAGACAAACCTGCAGTGGCACTTAAGTCCTTACCATTTGGCATACCTTTTTGTACAGCAGCGCTTGAGTTAGCCGCAGGGTTCTGCGTTTTAGTACCATCAGTAAGATACAATTGCGTAACTGCAACAGCGCTTAAACGCGGATCATTAGTCGACTTTAATTTATCAATGAAAGTTTTTGACCAGCGTACATAAAAGTTTTCCTGACCGCCATCACCCAACAAAATCTGGCTGTTACGGTTAATTGTAGTACGGCCGCCCGAAGCATCACCCAATAAATAAGCGTTATCATCATTGCTTGCCATGGTGTTACCCACAGCTTTCTGCACGTAAGTTTGTGCCGTAGCCGGATCAACTTTGCTTAAACGCATAGCAATACGGAGCATTAGGGTATTACCAAAACGTTTCCACTTGCCTATATCGCCTTTATAATAGCTATCACCTGTTACCTTATCGGCACCGGCATCTAATTGAGTTATTGCGTCGCTTACTTCTTTTAACAGATCGGTATAGATATCTTGTTGCTTGTCGTATTTAGGGAAATAGTTTTTATCGTAGTAACCTAAACCGGCTTCAGAGTAAGGCACATCTCCGTATAGATCTGTAATACGCTCAAAGATCAATGCTCTCATAATACGTGCAACGTTGTGCAGGTTTTTATATTGAGGCTTGCCTGTGGTTGATTGTACAACATCAACAATAGGCCTTACCTGCTCTGGATATGCACCATCGCCACCGGTAGCAGTGCTAGCTGCAAATCCCCAGTAAGCCGCAGTATAGCCCGCATTAAGCAGGTATTTATCGCCTGCCCAATAACCGATAACGGTAGAGAAACCCTGTGTCATGGTTGAGCAATATATTAGGTTAGCCCTCCAGGTATCGTAGCTAAAGTCAGAACTTCCGGAGTATCCTAATTGGGCGCTGGTTAATACATAATTTGGATCAAAGTTGGCTTGGTTGTAAGTAGCCGGGTTGGTATTGATCTTTTCGAAATCCTTTCTGCACCCCGAACTTATAAACAATCCCGCAAGTACAACAGCGGCATATTTGTATGTCTTTTTCATCTTAGTAAGATTAATCGTTAATGGAATTATAATTTAACACTCAGGTTTAAGCCGTAAGTTCTGGTTGGAGGCACACCGCCTAATTCCATACCAGCCGCGTTAGGGCTATAGTCTGCTTCAGGATCTATGTTGTCTGTCTTCTTGTGGATGTAAAACAAGTTACGGCCAACCAGACTAAGCGTAGCACCCTTAATTACGTTGTTAAACATCTTTCCGGGGAAGTTATATCCAAAGGTGATTTGACGGAACTTAATGAAGCTAGCATCCTGAACGAATAGACTAGAAACATTGTTAGCTAACGTACCGTAATAGCTCGATGCGTTTGCACCCAGCGCATCGCGGTTAACCAATGTAGCCTGGTGTAAACCTAAAACATAGCCGTAGTAATCTGTGGCCGAGAATATTTTGCCACCAAATTTACCATCAATTAAAGTAGTTAAAGTGAAGTGCTTGTAAGCAAACTCGTTGCTCCAACCCGCACCCCATTTGCCATAAGCAGAACCGTAAGGTTTTAAAGCGCCTTGCACCGGTACGTTATTGGCATCAACAACTATTTTACCTGTAGCATCGCGTTGGTAATCAAACGCCATGATCTGGTTAGCCGGTAAGCCTACGATGTCTTGTGTAAAGCCATTACCGGTACGTGATGTTGCGCCTGGCAATGAAGTTTGGCCTGCTGCTAATGAAATAACTTTATTGTTATTCAATGAGCCATTTAAAGCGGTAGTCCAGTGGAAAGACGAAGTTTTGAAAGGGGTACCCGATAATAACATCTCTAAACCTTTGTTTTGTAATTGGCCGATGTTAAGGATGGCTCCGCCATAACCAGATGTTACAGATGCAGGTGCGCTCAGGATTTCGTCTTTAGATTTTTTATCGTACCAGGTAAGATCTAAACTTAAACGATCTTTTAAGAAACGCAATTCAGTACCAACTTCCAGCTCAGTTGCTATCGAAGCAATCAGGCTGCTGTTTGGCACGTTAAGGTTAGCTATTAAACCAAGTGGCGAACCATTAAGCGACGCATTATTAAAATTATAAGCTAATTGCGTTTGATAAGGAGATGTAGCCTGACCAACCGCTGCATAACCCGCACGTAACTTACCAAAGCTTAGCCAGCTTGGGTGCCATAACTCAGAGAACACGAATGATCCGTTAACACCACCGTATGATTTATCTAAAGGATTTTTAGTACCCGGAGTAGCAAGTGTCGAATACCAGTCGGTACGCAATGAACCGGTTACATATAAGTAGCTTTTGTAATCAACCTCTAAAGTACCGTAGGCTGATTCTACTTCCTGATCAGAAGGCGTATAAGTAGTATTAGATTCCTGACCTACGTTGGCAATGTTATAAACATAAGGCACAATAAAGTTGCTGCCGTTTAAGCCAAAGAATTCAGATTTGGTTCTTCTGTAGCTACCACCAATGTTAGGTGTAACTGCAAAATCTTGTATTTTATAAGTTTTACCAATTAATACGTCTGTGTTGATATCAGAGAAATTGGTGGTATTTTCTGTAATTGAACCTGCAGGGCGGTAAGCTGTTCCGTCTGGCACTACACCAGTGTAACGATCGTTATAGGCATCACGACCGGCACGACCCTGGATAAAGTAGCCACTATCAAAATTATAACGTAAGCTCGCCGACGAAATTAAACGTTCGCGGTTAGTATTGTTAACAAAGTTATTAGCTGCAAAGTATGGGTTAGTTGCATAAGCATTTGCCGAGTAAGCATATTCAGTACCATCTGGGTTGGTTGCTTTAGATAGCGTTCTTACATCAACACTGGTAGGTAACAAAGTTACGTTGTAGTTAGAGTTACCCGGTCCGTCACTTAAAAACGGTCTGTTGTGTGCCTGCTCTAAAATGTAATTGTTTCTTACATCTAAAGTCAGGTTTTTGGTAACGTTATAGTTTGCAGCCAGGTTAAAGGTTTGTCTGTTTAAACCAGAGTTTGGTGTAATTGCATCATTATGCAAATCACTTGCAGAGAAACGGATCGAACCACCATCAAAGCTTTTGTTAAATGCTAATGTGTTGGTTGCTGTACCACCCGTATGGTAAAAATTGCTGATGTTATTTTTTTGTGCGATGTATGGACGGGCAACGCCATCAAATTGGACAACGCTTGATCCATCTAACTTAGCGCCCCAGCTTGATTGGCCAGACTGAAATGCATCATTTAAACTTGCCGGTTTAACCCCGTTGGCGCCATTACCGTAAACATACTGCCAGTTGGTTTGATTAATAACCGATTCGGCAACATAATTTGAGTTAAACTCGATACCGCTATCTTTACCGCTTTTGGTGGTAATTAAGATAACACCGGCTTTACCACGATACCCATAAAGTGCAGATGCTGCAGCACCTTTTAGTACAGACATGGTTTCAATATCATCGGGGTTGATGTTACCTATGGCATCGCCCAAATCTGGCTGGTTATCATATTGGTTACCCATTGCAGAGTTAGGGTTATTTTCCATCGGTACACCGTTTACCACATATAATGGCTGATTGGTTTGCGATAAACTCGAAATACCACGTATAATAACGTTTGACGACGAACCTGGTCCACCGGCAGTCGGCGTGATATTTAAACCTGCTACTTTACCTTCTAACGAGTTAATTACGTTGGGCTCGCGTGCTTGTGTTAACTCATCGCCTTTTACTTCTGTAACCGAGTACCCTAAAGCTTTTCTCTCTTTTTTAACACCTAGCGCTGTTACAACAACTTCGCCAAGTTCTTTAGAGTTTTCATTCAATAGTATGGTTAATGATGCAGGCGAAGCAATAGTTACTTCTTTTTTAAGATAACCTAAATAGCTAAATACCAACACATCGCCAACATTGGCATCAACAGAGAATCTTCCGTTTACATCTGTTTGGGTGCCTTTTGTAGTACCTTTTACAGTCACCGTTACACCTATAAGCGCCTGGCCGTTTGCATCGCGCACCATACCGCCAATTTTAATGGCAGCATTACTTCCGTTTGTAGTATTAGTTGGTGCCAGCTGCGGTATATCAGAAAGGTGCTGGGCAACACCAATATAGTTGCCTACTATTTTAAATTGTAGTTGTGTTTGATTCTGCAGTTGGGATATTACCTCTGGCAGCTGCTCGTTTTTGATATGGAGCGTTAAGGCAGGTAAAGCATTAATTACCTGTTCATCGTAAACAAAGGTAACCTTCGCCTGTTGTTCTATCCGTTTAAAAACTTGTTTTACACTCGCTTTTGTAACGTTTAAATTCATCTCCTGGGCCCTTGTTCCGGCAGCCATCAGCAGCGAAGTACAACCTACTTGTATGCCAATAATTAGGGTAGAAATGCGCATGCATTTTCGGACTATGGGCAGTTTTTTGCCGTAAAAATTATTCATGTTTAATGGGTTTAATGTCATAGTTTAACTAAGCCAGGCTGCATATGGGTCTCAAGCATATTTGCAGGCGGCTAATCTTATTGCCGTGAGCATTCGCGGTGCTCAGGTTTTTATTCCTTTCTTAGCTGCTAAGCAGGATATCAGTTATTTTACAACTATTGTACTGTCATTGGCAATTCGGTATTTAAAGTGTTTGGTGAAGCTTAGTATTTCCATTATGGTATCTAAATGTTGGTTACCCAGTTTTATGAATATCCGCTCATTCAGTAATTCTTTATTCTCGACTGTTATTTTGGTATTGTACTCTTTTTCAAGCGCCTTAAACACATTTTCCAGATTCTCTTGCTCAAACACAAAGTTGTTTTTATACCAGGCGCTAACTACAGCCTCATGCACAGGTGCCTTTACTAGCTGGTTAGTTATGTTGCTTAAAACCACTTCTTGCTGCGGTAAAAGCATCAGCACATCCTTATTTCTGTTACCCAGCGTAACACCCACTTTGCCGCTAACAACACTTACCCAGGTTTTGCCTTCATTTTTATAACTGCTTACATCGAAAGTTGTACCTAGCACCGTGATATTCATATTGCGGGTTTTAACAATAAAAGGATGATTAACCCGATGACGAACGTCAAAAAATGCACGGCCTTCGGCAAGCTCTACTACGCGATCTTTACCTTCAAATTTTTTGGGGTATTTAAATACCGAACCTGTATTAAGCCACACCCTCGAGCCATCTGGCAATATAATGTGCAAAACCCTGTTAGCTGGTACGTTAACTACCTGTTTTTCGGCTCCCTTAATAACCACTTTATTGGCCGACCAAAAAGCATAACAGGTGATGGCTAAAACGGCGGCAACAGAAACAACCTTTAGCCATAATTGCTTCCTGCTAAACTTTGGGTCGAAACTTTCCCCAGGGGCTTGATCTTCGCGGATTTTCTTTTGAATATTCTCAAAGATCCGTTGTTTAACTTCCGCTTCTGACTTGCTATCGCTTGCAGATATTTCTTCAGCCTCGCCAGTATGAATGGCTTCATACCATTGGTCAATCCGCGCCCTTTCCTCGGCAGACGCAGTCCCGTTAAGGTATTTTTTGGCTAAAAGCTTCAGTTCATTGACGCTCATCGAAAGTTTTTTGTTCCCTATATACTCTATAGAGTATATTTATCAACATAAACCCTCGGTATTATCTCAAAAAAACTTATATTATTCTTGAATATTGGTTCAAAACCAAATTATATCTCAATAAACCTACATTCAAAACCAGAAAAATACATTCGGCAACCGTCATCTATAAAATAAAGCAGCACAAAAGGATATATACCCTAAATTTAATAACAATCTAATAAAAAATACAATCATTTGTGTATTTTTTACACTATCGACTATCAAATTGAGTACAAGCCGAGTACATTTTAACTATTTATTCTCCCAATCGCCACGTTTTAAAGTTACTTTACGAATTTTTGAGTAAAACTGATCCCGATATTTTAGTCCGATAGGCAAAGCTGTAACCGGCTGACTATGGAGAATTACATGCCCGGATTCGATCGTTTTAATTTTGGCATCGTTTACAAGATATGATTTATGAATCCTCGAAAACCGATCAGCAGGCAAAAACTGTTCAACTTCTTTCATAGTGAGGTAAGTGATCAATTTATCGCTCTGATGGTAAATGATCACATAGTTATTCAGGCTTTGCACATAGAATAACTCATCCATGTTGATCTTAATCATCTTAGCCTTATTATCGCCCTGGATATAGAAGAATTTTTTGGCATTCTCTGCCTTTTTGCCGGCAGCATCAGCCACCTTTTGTACCAGCCGCTCGCAGCAGGTATTAAACCTCGAATAAGAGATTGGCTTTAGCAAATAGTCGGCAATATCACGATTATAACCCTCCACAGCATATTCTGCATGGCCGGTGGTAAACACAATATGAATTTTTTGGCTCAGCAATTTCATGAATTCCAAACCAGAAATATCGGGCATATCAATATCAAGGAATAAAACATCAGGCGTAAGCTCGGTTATTTTACGCAAAGCCTCCAAAGGCCGCGTATCCGATCCTAATAATTCAATCCCTGGTGTACGTCCGATGTACTCTGTCAGTAATTCTATAGCATGGGCTTCATCATCGAGTATAAAGCTCTTCAGCATGGGACATTTGTATGTCAAGTTCTATGGTGTAAGTATTTTCCGTTTCTATAATATCAAGCCTATGCTTATCCGGGAAAATATTACTAAGCCTCAATCGCGTATTTTCTAATCCCACGCCATACCCCACAGTTCCTTTGCGTTTCTGAATTATATTTTTAGTGCGAAATTGTATAACCCCTTCAACCTCCTTTATGCTTATTAAAGCAGGCGTTTCAGAATCATTCAATTTACCATATTTAAATATATTTTCAACAAAACTAATTAACAATAATGGCGGAATTGTAAATGAAGACGGAATTATCCCCACTTCAAATTTTATTTGCAGTTCGCCATTAAATCGTAATTGATTAAGTTCAATTAGGTTACTAATTTGCTCTATCTCTTCGTGTATAGGCATTTGGCCGTTTACATCAGATTTACGCAGAGAGTATCGAGTTATATCGGATAACAACATTACCGCTTCCGCAGCATTTGCAGATAGTTTATATACCGTATTGTAAACGAAGTTTAGTGAGTTAAACAGGAAATGCGGATTGATTTGTGCTTTTAGAAAGGCATTTTCAGAAACAATTACTTTTCTTTGAAGTTCCAGCTGCTCATTTTTATCCATCAACTGTTGTTGAGTAAGATTATCAATTTCTATTCTCGACTTTAGTAAATAAGTTCCTAACCAATAGCCGACGCTTAATAATATGAAAAAAATTGCCCGGTAGCCGTTAGCTACTAAAAATGAAATTAAGTTATCAGTGGTACGAGAAATTACAAAATGATAACTCTGCAACGTGGTATTAAGCAGATAAACCAAACACAGGTACAAAACTATTTCAAACACAATTCCACCTATCAACGGGATTTGGTTGGGTGTTTTACTTTTATAAGTTTTGGGAAATACTACAAGGCAATTAAAGTAAAAGATACCAATATTTAACATGTAATGTGATGCCGTATCAACAAATGAGGTAAGATAGTGCCCTACAACATATAGTGCGGTAAGTTCATAAGTTATAAATATACTCCAGCCTATAATATGTGCATATATTATATAAGCCCTATTATTTATACCTCTACCATTTTGTGGTTTACCAACCCCTATTTCCATTTCACGTAATGTTTTTGTACACCTCGACTTACAAGGCTAAAATTGAACAAAAAAATTATGGAAATGAAAACTAACAACAAATTAGCCCCAAAAGTGAAAACGCTTTTTCACTTTGCAAAAAAAAGAACCGGTAGTCAAATCGCTCCAAGTGATACAACAACTACGGCTACTCTTACCCACGGAACGATCAGCATTTCGCTCTAGAAATTTAAGCACCGGTTTAATTAACCGGTGCTTTTTATTTAATGTACCACACAACAGGGCTTTGACAAAATTTATCAAATTATTTATGAATAATCTTACATTCATACCCGCCTTAATACTCCGTTCCCCAATTTACAGTTTCACAGACTACTGCCCGTCAAAACTTAAATCGTTGTTAAGTAATCCCAGCTTTATTTTAGGTGTTTACCTGGCATCGCCAACACTTTTTAACATCATAGAAAATGCAGAATACGACGTCGGCCGATTAAATAAAAGCCAGCAATTAAGCCTGGTAAAATACGTTAACAGGATGCATTACCGCCCTACCCCTTTTGGTAGCTTTTCATCTTTTTCTATAACCCAATGGGGTGATGGCGACAATCTTTGTTTAGCCGGATTTGCTGATCTTAAATTTCATACCAACTGGGATCAGGAAGTTATTCTAAAACACTCATTAGCTTACATTGCCAGCCAATGGTGCGAAACGCAACTACAAATAAACCACACGCTCTATAATGTTAAAGATGAATATCGCTTTGTACGCACTCATTTTGATTTCGATAAAAGAGTTATTAACTTTTCGCTCGAAGCTTTAACTATCGATAATATACTCGAAGAAGTGTTAAAGCTAATTGAGCAGCCTGTAAACGGAGATCAACTTGTCGAAGCCATATGCAATAGACTAGGTTTCAAATTGGAAGAAGCACACGATTATATTCTGTTTCTGATTAATATTCAGATCATTTTACCAGATGCTCATCCATCTGTTATTGGCACAAATAAACAATCACCAGCAAGCCGCCTGCCTTTACCAAATGAGAAAACCGCCATCTTCAGCCAAAAATTACGTCTCTGTAAAAACGAGTTACAAACCGAATTTGACACTCTACACTTAGACTTACCACAGCACACCTTTTATATAAACACCAAACGCCCTGTTACGGGTAGCCTGGGTAGCCGGTATCAGAATCAATTAATGCAAGCGGTAGATTTTCTTTCGCAGGCACTTCCCGTACAATTACCATCTGCTTTAAAAACCTTTATCGATGCATTTAAAACCCGTTACGATCAGGAAGAAATTCCATTGTTAGAAGCCTTAGACCCTGAAATTGGCTTGGGATACTCGGACTTGGCTGTTAAAAATATAAGCAGTGAGCTAATCGCAGATCTCTATTTTCCATCTCATGATGCAATAGCTAACAATTTGATTTGGTTAAATATACATCGAATCATCTTAAATAAATGGAATAGCAGTTTGGGCCATATTCCGGAAATTATTTTGGACCATAATGATCTAACGACTACAGACCCGCAAAAAAACAAAACACCTTTACCACCGTCAATCGCAGTTATGTTTCGCGTTCTTGATGATCAGCTCTTGCTTGAATCAGCAGGCGGGGTAACCGCTGCAGCCCTAATTGGCCGTTTTGCAGCCTTCGACGATGGGGCAAAAATCATCGCCGAGCAGATCGTATCTGATGAACAAAGCACTAATCCCAACGTAATTTTCGCCGAAATTGGTCAATTATCAGGCATGCATGTAGACAATGTGAACAGGCGTAGTCACCTGTATAATTACGAAATACCCATCAATGTAATATCATCCCTGCCACCAGAAAATCAAATACGCTTAAATGACCTATACCTCTCGGTTAAGCAAGACAGGCTACTGTTAAAGTCTAAAAAACTGGGGAGAGAAATAATTCCCAGACTAACATCTGCCTATAACTATATTCATAATGACCTTGCTTTATTCCGCTTTCTGTGTGATATACAGCATCAAGGTTTACAAAGCAACCTCAATTTCAATCTAGAAAGTTTTTTTCCTGGCCTGTCCTTTTATCCGCGGGTAAAAATAGGTTCTGTTATCGTTAGTCCTGCCAAATGGATTTTAAATGAGCAGGAGATTACCAGCCTAAGCAAGTCTGTTACAGGCTTCAAATCTTTTAGCGAACAGAAAAAATGGCCAAAGCATATTGCAATCAGTAAAAATGATCAGCAACTAATATTTAATATAACGCAAGACACAGAGATTTATCTATTTTTCGAATGCATTAAGGGGGCAAAAACAGTACAGATTTGTGAATATCCTCTACCAAAACAGCACCTTGTTACAAATAGCGATAACAAACTAATGGTAAATCAATTTGTAGCGTTTCTAAAAAATGCTGTGCCATCATACAATGCCGCGATAATCCAACCATTTAATAACCCTGCCTATATACAACGCTCATATCCGCTGGGCAGTGAGTGGATCTATCTTAAAATTTATTGCCACGAACAATCGGCCAATCATCTAATTGGGCAGGTATTATTCCCCTTATTAGAAGTTAACGAATCTAATATTATAAAAAAATGGTTCTTTATTCGGTATCAAGATCCCAAGCCACACATAAGGCTCCGTATGCATGTAAAAGCCAGAGAAATAGGCCAAATCTTAACCAGTTTTAAAGAGCACTTAAGTGATTCTATACAACTTAAGATAATACAGGATTATCAATCAGACACTTATCGCCGCGAAATAGAACGCTATAGCCCCTTGTTGATGGAAACTGTTGAGACTGTATTTCATACTAGCAGCAAACTTGTTTGCCACTATATTGCTAATATAGAATCTGCATTATTTGAAGTTGATTACCACACCCTTGCTTTGGTTAGTACCCGCGATATCATTCAGATATTTCATGACTTTGTTGGCGATGGCTTATCTTTTACAGACACAATAGCTAAAAGCCTTTATCGAGAATTTGCACAGGATAAAAATCTCAAAATCACCCTTGATCAAAAATATCGTTCCTATCGCCCAGAATTAGAACAGCTTTTAAATAATGCCGATTATTATCATCAACTTGATTTATCGCAACATTTTGTCTCTTTTGCAAATTCGTGCCTAATACTAAAAGCCAAAGCCGAAAACCTAAGTCAGCAAGCTAAAATTAGCCTCGTGGCAGATATTATTCATATGCATTTAAACAGGATATTCTTTGAGCATCCTCGTAAACAAGAATTATGCATTTACCATATGCTTAATAAATATATTACAAGCCAGTTGGCAATGAAACGAATACAAGTGCAGTTAGCCTAATAATGGATTGATTATATGCATGAAATAAAACAGATCAGTAAACGCCATCCAGCGTTAATGGGCTATTTCAGTCCCGCTCTGCGCTCATACGCCTCTAGGCCTTACGCTCCGGGCCGGTATCCGCTGCGATCGGGTTTAGGGCGGAGGATTGGGCCGTCTAAACAAAAAAAAGGCAGCGTGGTTACCCTTGCTGCCTTTCGTTATATATGGTCGTTAGTTAAGTTCCCCGCCTTTTACTCTTCTTCTCATCCTGGGGTAATAACCGTTATTTGCCATTTGTTTGCTGGTGTTAAGCCTGCTATTAAGTGCATAGGCCTTAAAACGGGACCTATTCGCCATTCACCGGCACAGCTATCAAACAGGAAAGCCTTTGTCATAGCTGACAAAGGCTTTATTTCCTGATAAGGTTTGGCGCCGACCTACTCTTCCACATGTTACTGCAGTACCATCGGCTCTGGCGGGCTTGACTTCTCTGTTCGGAATGGGAAGAGGTAGACACCGCC
>Ga0116227_10010802_pt1 | contig 15715 bp, 13 predicted proteins | sample S1TSphgellanicum_FD_89693 | JGI IMG/M metagenome (GOLD analysis project Ga0116227, IMG submission 89693) | Host-associated microbial communities from peat moss isolated from Minnesota, USA - S1T2_Fb - Sphagnum magellanicum MG | ecosystem: Host-associated > Plants > Peat moss > Unclassified... | reverse complement strand
TTGCGTGCCAAGCCATTGATCAGCGCATACACCAGTATTACGTGCAGAATCACGACTATCGTGATCCCGATCAATCGCTGATTCGGATTTTGGCGCTCACCAAACTCCATTCAAGACTCCTCCGCTATTTATATAGAAACAGCCCATCTTCAATCGGACGAGCGTTTTTGAATTCACGCGCCCTTATGATATGGCTACATACTATTTCTTGCAAGTTTGCATTGAAAGAATTTATTCGATTTTTCGACTACGGCACAGTCAATGACGAGCAACATGCCAAGTCCATCACGACTCTGCATACAATTATGCAGGTATTTATCTGTATTTGATTACAAAGCAAGTTGCCGTTTTATGAAGGCTGGAACGCCGCGCCAATCATCCCGCTGTTCAGTGCAGGAAGCACAAGGAATGCAACCGTGAATACTCCCTCGCCCGCCGCTGCAAACGATTACAACGAAGCTGCGCTGACCGAGTTGATCGAAACTTACGGTGAGGAGGGCGCGGATGAGCTTATCGATGCGTTCAAACTGGATTTGCAGGAAATTATGCGGGCTGTTCCGAACAGTCTGGCGAGTGGCGATGCGGTGAGCTTGCGGCGTCAGGCGCATACCATCAAAGGCATCTGCCTGATGCTGAAAGCGACGCATCTGGCGGCGGATTGCGAGGCGCTGGAGCAACATGCAGTGCAGCAGCCGGTTGACAGTCTGGCCGCGGCCGCGACACGAATGCTGGAGCGCTACTCGCGCTTGCTCGATGCACTGGCGCAGCATCGTGTGTCATCCGGCGGCGGCGCGGATTCGCGCTGAATGCAGTTTCCCGGTGACAAGTTCTGGTCGGCGTAAAGTGCCGTAACTGCTGGCATCCAGATGAATGTTGCGGCGACAGGCCAGCGCCTGTTTCAGTCTGCCGAATACTCCACTCGCACGCAGTTTGAGAGTGCGTTCACCAGCGCATCGACCGCAATCGGCTTGGTCAGATAGTCGTCCATACCGCTGTGCAATGCCGCCTGACGATCCTGATCCATCACGTTCGCCGTCATGCCGATGATGCGCGGACGCTGGCCTGGCGGATGGCGTTCGCACAGCAGGCGCGTGGCTTCGATGCCATCCATCACCGGCATCTGCACATCCATGAACACCACATCGTAAGACTGCCGCTGCACCGCCATCAGCGCTTCTTCGCCATTGGCCACCATGTCCGGCTCATAGGACATGCGCCGGAACAGTAGCCGGGCGACTTTCTGGTTCACCGGATTATCCTCGGCGACCAGAATCCGCAGCGGATTGCGCACGCCCAGATCGGTCTGGAATGCGGGCGCGGATTTCGCTGCCGGCTTTGCCGCCACCGAACTGGAAAAAGCACCGCTGATGGCGTCGAACAGGCGGCCCGGTTTGATCGGCTTGACCACGCGAACGCTGGCGATGCCGGCACAGCGATCGTCGACCTGCGAAGAACTGAGCATCACGATCGGCAAGTCGGCTGCGCTGCGCAGTTGCCGCAGCTTCGTTGCGAGTTCGAGGCCATCCATTTCCGGCATGTGAAAATCGAGCAGGGCGAGATCGAATTTCTCGCCGGCCGAAATCCATTCCAGCGCCTCGCGCGGAAACCCGGTGGCACGCGCGTTCATGCCCCAGGATTGCGCGTAATGCAGCAGTATGCGGCGGTTGATTTCGACATCATCGACAATCAGCGCACAACGGCCGCTCAGCGAATTTGGCGATATCTTTGAGACTTGCGCAGCCTGCTCCACGTGCAGCCCGGCGGTTGCGGGTAACTGTGCGGTGAAGCGGAAAGTCGAACCCTCGCCCGGCGCGCTTTCCACCCAGATGCGGCCGCCCATGATTTCCGCAAGCCGTTTGCTGATCGACAATCCCAGACCGGTGCCGCCATGCAGCCGCGTGGTCGACGAATCGGCCTGCGTGAAAGGCTCGAAAAGTTTGGCTTGTTGTTCCGGCGTCATGCCGATGCCGCTATCGGCGACTGAAAACAGCAGTTCCGATTTTTCATTTTCAGCCGCACGCACTTCGAGTGCCACCTGCCCGCCGGACGGCGTGAACTTGATCGCATTCGATAGCAGGTTCAACAAAATTTGCCGCAGGCGGCTGACATCGCCACTCACATTTTCGGCAACCGCGTGATTCATCAGATAGCTCAGCTCGATATTTTTCGCGGCCGCAGAAACCGATACCAGGTCGAGCACCGATTCCAGACAATCGCGCAGCGAGAAGGCCTGATGTTCGAGTTCGATCTTGCCGGCTTCGATCTTGGAGTAGTCGAGAATATCGTTGATGATGGTCAGCAGATGATCGCTGCTGCTGCGGATGATCTCGGTCCATTCCTGCTGCTCGGGCGTCTGCGGAGAATCCAGCAGAATGCTGGTCATGCCGATGATGGCGTTCATCGGCGTGCGGATTTCGTGACTCATGCTGGATAAAAATGCGCTCTTGGCGCGGGTCGCGGCCTCCGCCTGCTGCACGGCGGCTTCTTTTTCGATCAGCGCTTCCTGCGCTTTGCGGCGCGTAGCCATCAGTTCGTTTTCGAGCAGATTACGCCGGTGCATGGTGATGACTGCCCAGTCGGTAACGATATCGCTGCCTTCGTTGCGGCGCTGCGCATTCATCAGCACCGGCACATCGCGGCCATCGGCTGCGCGCAGCATCAAATAAAATTCTTCGAGATGGCCGCGCAGCTTGAGCTGCGGCAAGGCTTGCATCTGGTAAAGGATGCGCGCGGAAGGAGTGAACAGTTGCGTTACCGGCTTGCCGATCAAATCCGCAGGCGCGATGCCGAGATAAGCGCAGAGGGTCTGGTTGGCGTATTTCACTACGCCGTCTTGGCTGGCGGTCAACAAGCCGCAGGGTGCCTGATCCAGCATTGGCGAGTCAGGCAGTTCGCGCGAGATAACGGCGTATCAACCCGATCGTCTCCTGCGGATGGCTGACTTGCGGGTAATGGCCGGTGGCGGTCATCTCCTCAAGCGTGGCATTCGGCAGATGCTGATGCAGATAGCGGCCGACTTCCTTCGGCACGGTGACGTCGTCGGTGCATTGCATGATGAGCACAGGCTTGTTCAGCTGCGGCAGCAGCGAGCGATTGTCCGAGAAAAACGTGGCAGCGGCGAACTCGCGCGCAATCACCGGATCGGTGTTCTTGAAGCTTTCTTCCAGCAGCCGCGTGTGCTCGGGCGAATCCGCATTCTGCATGACGATCGGCGCCAGATAGTTGGCCCAGCCCTGATAATTCTGATCCATCATGTCGAGCAGGCCTTCGATATCCGCACGCTCGAAACCGCCGACATAACCGCTATCGTTCATGTAGCGCGGCGACGCGGCGATCATCAGCATCTGCCCGAAATATTGCGGCCACTGCGTCGCCACCAGCGCGCCGATCATGCCGCTCACGGAATGGCTGATGTAGGTGATGTCGCGCAATTCCAGCGCTTCGCAGATTTCCGCAAGATCCTGCGCATAGCCGGAAAGCGACTGATAGCGTTTCGACGAATACGCGCTGCGATCGGAGCGGCCGGAGCCGACGTAGTCGAACGTAATCAGGCGATAGTCGCTCTCGAAAGCCGGTGTGATGAACTGCCACATGTTCTGGTCGCAGCCAAAACCGTGCGCTAGCAGCAGCGTCTTGCTGCCTTTGCCGAATACCGTCACCGCATTTCGCTTGAGAATTTCCGGCGCTGCAACGGCCATGACGGAATGCACACCCTGATCAGTTTTAGTCGAATTAGTCTAGCGAGGAGCCCGACTTCCAGCACGGGTTTTTAACCACGCCGCAGCAGAGTAAGGCGCGATCTCCAGCGTTTTGTCACAAATTTACTATTTGAATTGCAACATTGCGCAGGTAAGGTTGACCTTAAAACCTTTGAGCCCGAAATCCACCATGCGCAGTAAACTCTCCAAACCCGATATCCCGTTCGATGCCTCACGCCGGCGCCTGCTCGCAGGCATTGCTGCCTCTACCGCAGGCGCTGCGGCGCTGGCGGCCTGTGGAAACAGCGGCGGCGCGACCAACGCCGATAGTTCGAGCGGCAGCTCGGCCACTGGAACCGGAAGCAGTTCGACATCTCCGCCGCCGATCACCTCATCCGGCAGTGCAGGACGCGGACCGAATTCATTACCCGATCCGACTCGCGCAGCCGGCGTTGCGGATACACGGCTGCCGTTCGATCACGTCGTCGTGGTGATGATGGAAAATCATTCGTTCGACAATTACCTCGGCATGCTGCCGTTGCGCGGGCAGCCGCTGGCGGATGGATTCAGCTTCGACGCCAATGGCGTGCCGACTAATTCCAACCCGCTGGACGGCGGCTACCAAAAAGCGTTTCATCTGCCGAGCACCTGCCAGCCGGGCAGCGTCACGCAGAACTGGGATTCTTCGCATAAGCAGATCGACGGCGGCGCGATGGATGGCTTCGCGGCGACGAGCAACACCGCGATGGGCTATTGGGACGAAACCGATATTCCGTTCTATTACTCGCTGGCGAAAACCTTCTGCTTGGGCAATCGCTGCTTCGCCTCGGCGCCGTGCCAGACTTATCCCAACCGCCGCTTTCTTTATAGCGCCACGGCCGACGGCACCATCGCCACCAATAGCAGCGGCTTTCAACTGCCGGCGCCGGCGAACGGCACCTTGATGGACATGATGTCGAACCACGGCGTGACCTGGACGGACTATTTCACCGATCTGCCGATGTCCGCAATCATTCCGCAGAATCTTGAAAATCATCCCACCAACTTCCTGCCGATCACGCAATTCTTTGCGGATTGCGCAGCCGGCACCTTGCCAATGGTGTCGTTCGTCGATCCCGAATTCGGTTTGGCAGATACTGTTGGCTCGGAATTATTCACGTATCTGAAAATGATTCCCGATCTGCCCGCGCCGATCGCCGCCGCGATGTTGAACATGCAGGAGTCGGTGGATGCGCAAGGATTCACCGAAGAAAATCCCTCCGATATCCGGCTCGGCGAAGCGTTTGTTTCGCAGATCGTTCAAGCGGTGATGAGTTCCCCCGCCTGGTCACGAACGCTACTGGTGTGGACTTACGACGAGCACGGCGGCTATTACGACCATGTACCGCCAGCCAGTGTCGTCATCCCGGATAACGTGCCGCCGGACTTGGCTCCCACCGATGTTCCGGGCACTTACAACATCACCGGCATGCGCGTTCCGACCGTCGTGGTTTCGCCCTATTCGAAGCCCAATGCGGTCACCAATGTCGTACATGACCACACGTCGATCATCGCCACCATCGCATCGAAATGGAATCTGCCCGCGCTGACTTACCGCGATGCGCAGGCAACGACGCTGTTCGACTTCGTCGATTTCCTGTCGCCGCCGGCTTTCCTGACGCCACCGACATTGGCCGCCGCCGCCGCGCCAACCCTCGGCTTGGCCGGCTGCCCTGGAACCGCGCCCGCGCCGGTCATTTCACCGACGGCGAGCATCGAGCAATCAGTGGAACAAGCCCTGGGCCAGCGCTACACCGCGGCGCATCGGCCGTTCAACATTGCTTGATTCGGCAAACGGTCGATTGCTGCGAAGGGCTGCGCTGATTCAGCCGGGTTTGACGCCGGCAAGCTGATTCAAGGCGTCTGAAAACCCGGCTTGCCAAGTTGTTCCGGCGTTTGCGGCACGCGACTGAAACGCGAGGTGTCGTAGCCTTGCTCGTCGAATTTGCCCAGCAGCATTTGATAATCGGCTTCGCTGATTTCGCTTGATCGCGCCAGGATCCAGCCGACTTCCTTGCTGGGAAAACCCAGCAGCGCGAAGCGGTAATCGGGATCGACATAAAGGATCATGAAGTTGTAGAACAGCGGCCAGAATGGCGACGCGCGCCAGACTGCGTTGTGGCTGCCGGGCACGATCTGAATCTTGAGTTGCTTCTGCTTGAGCGGCGCCTCAAAACGCTGCTTGTGGCCGAAGTAGAAATCGCTGACGCCACCATTCGGCAGCAGTTTATATTCGTCGTAGCTGCCGACATAACCGCGCTCGGCGGAATACGGAATATTGGCGATCACATACCAGCGCCCGACGTAGCGTTGCAAATCGACCTCGGGTGCCAGAACCAGCGGCACCGCCGCACGCGGATTCGGATTGGGCTGCGGCTTGCTGCTGCACGCGGCGGCGAGTACGCATGCGGCCGCGCACAGAACAAAACGCACGGTGCCGGGATTCATGGAGCTGCGGTTCATAAAGAGTTCATTCAGGTTTTGATCCAAGAATAATCGATACGGCACGCCCACCGCGCTTGAGCAAATCGCAATGCCGCCTGGATGGATTGCACACACAGCAGGCTTTCGCATGAGGCTACGGACAATTCCATGGCAATACCGGTAATCGCAACGCCCTTTTGGATATGTCAATCAGGGCGCCGCTCGACAGCGTTTAATGACGGTTCAATTTCCAGACTTGGCCGGTTTGGCGCTGGCATCGTCAGGCGCATCATCCATCGGCATATCCATTTCAGGCGGTGGATTGCCGTCGTAGATCAAGGCTTGCCGGCGCTGCAGAAAGGCGGTGCGCAGGAACAGATATTTATCGAACTGCGAATTCAGCAAGCCATCCGCCGACAGCAAGCTGGCGCGCGTGTTGACCGCATCGACGCCGGTCGCTGAAAACGATTCGACGTCATAGCGGCCGGGAAGATAGTAGCCATAGCCAATAAAAAAATCGCCGGCTCGTCCGGCCGTATCGCGCGCATCGCTCGGGCCGAAAAATGGCAGCACCAGATACCAGCCCTCCGGAACGCCCCAATAGCCGAGCGTCAAACCGAAATCGGCAGGCTGCCTTTCGACGCCGGCCATCGTCGCCACGTCGATGAATCCGCCAACACCCGCCGTGGTGTTGATCGCAAATCGCCAGAGTGCCGCCGCACTTTTGCGGAATTTCGCCTGTAATACATCGTTGACGATAGTCTTCGGCTCGCCCAGATTGTTGAAGAAGTTGGAGATGCCTTCCTGCACGAAGCCTGGCGTGACGTAGACATAGCCTTTGGCGACCGGATGGAACACGTATTGATCTGCCTTGTCGTTGATCTTGAAGATGACGCGGTTCACCGGCTCCAGAGGATCGGCCGGATCGTCGGGCGGACGGTGGGCGCAACCGCTGGCGGCGATTACGGCCGCGCATAAGAATCCTGCTCTGCACAAGCTGTTCATGACGAGTCTCCGAAGGCGCAAGTTTAATGATCGACGATATTTCTGAGCCAAGGCTTAACGACTCATCAAATTCTCCGCCGCTGAAAAGTGAAACCGGCTTACGGCGGCATCCGGTTTCAATGGATACCGATCAAACCTTTACTGCTGATTTCTGTCAACTACACAGACTCGATCTTCCTTCATTGCGGCAATGGTTGCCGCGTCCGGAATCAGCGGATCGAATGGAAGTGTTTTGTCCTGCACACCCGGGGAAACAGAAGATGCACTGCATCCGACATGGGTTGTAAAGCTGGTGCAGTTTCCGCAGTCAAGATAAGGTCAGCTTGCCATCCTTGCGCAGCGGCGAATCGACGCCGACCAGCGAAGACACGACGTACACCATGAGTGCGGCCAGACACCAGGTGAGCAATCCGCAAACCTGTACCAGCCACGCGGGCCAGGTGGAGTGAACGGCATAAAATCCCGGCCAGCAGACGCCATTGAAACCCATGACGCCGGCAAGCGGCATTATCACCGCGGCCGCCAGAAACCATCGCCATGCGCTGGTGAGACAAGGGCGCAGAAAGAACAGCGCCGTCACGCCAAGAAGTTCGCCGGTCGAATTGCCGGCCGGTTGATACAGGGGAAACTTGATCAATACGAAGGGTTGATTGCCGTAGTAGTAATACAGCTTGTAATGCAGCATCACTTCTTCCAGCAACACATCGCCAAACAGCGGCGCCAGGAACCACAACCACACACCACGACGACTGACGCCCTTGATAAATGCAATGAGATTGAGCGAGCCGAAGCCGCCGTAATAAATCGCATAGCAAACCACCACCCATAACGGGATACTACGCCCCATCAAGGTGAACATCGCATGCTGCCCGACGATGGGATGCAGTGCGCCGGTAACGACATCGAGCAAAGGTTCGATGGTGGAAGTAACGGCGCCGCCGAACAGCATGGCGGAGATGATTATCCGTTTTTGCGGCTGCCGCATTCCCCACATGAATAGCGCCAAGGCGAGGGCCAGGTAGACCGTGGCCGCTATCTTCCCAACCGCGGTATCGAATACCGAATCGATCGGCGGCATTGCCAGCAAATCAGGTCCCAACAGGGTTGGCAAATTCATGTCTGAAAAATCTTGCCCATGACGATCCCGGCTCTCCCCACTTTTCCCTCTTCCCTTTGTTTCAAACCGAATATCACCACGCAGTTTATCTGGGCGGCTTTGGATGCGTTTGAACTGTTTAGTGGTGGCGGGGACACAACCGAAGACTCCCTTTATGGCCTTGTCTCAGAAGGCTTTTTCAAAATGCCTGCTTACGTCTCACCCGAAAAGTTACCCGATGGGCCAGGAGAGGCTAAAGACTCTGACTTAATCTGCCTTTGCCGATACCAACTTCCACCGATAATAGCGCGTATTCTTGACCATGCTTCGGACGATCGGTCTGCAATAGCGTGAGATAGCGAGGCTAGCTGCGCTCAACACACTTCTGCGCCGCATTCCTCGATTAATACCGCAGCATGATCCCGGAGTGATCGGATTATCTGGATACATTGCGGGAGAGCCGCAAGTTCATGTCATCAGACACGGCCCGACGAAAAACACCACGGATAGCCCGAGGTGGTGAAGCACAGCAGGTTCATCTCAGAACCATCCAGCAAAGACCCCTGCGGCCACTATGGCTGTAGGGGTCTTTGCTTAACGAATCCGGCCATCCCGCACAGAAAATCAAGGTCAATCGCCGAGTTGTAGACTTCACCATGACGATCCCCACTATCAATAAGCACCACCACACGCCGACCGGCTTTCGCAACAACTACATTGCCTCGGTCAACCGCTCGCTCATCGAAGTCTTGCGCTGGCAATTCGATCGCATACTCCATCGGCTGCCACCGTCACCTACCGTTGCGACTCCGCGGGTTTTGTCCGATCTCGAATTCATTTCCCGCAATGCCCGCGCAGGCGCTGCAATGATCCCCGCCGTAACCTGGATCGGGCATGCCAGTGCGCTGGTACAGGCCAGTGGCCTGAACGTCCTGACCGATCCGGTATTTTCGAAGCGCGTCTCGCCGGTGTCATTCGCTGGGCCTGCGCGTGCGCAGCCGCCCGGTATTGCCTTGAAGGATCTGCCGCATATCGATGTGGTGGTGATTTCGCACAATCACTACGATCATCTGGATCGCGCCAGCGTAATCCGCTTGTCGAGGCAGGCCGGCGGCTCACCGCTGTTCCTGGTGCCGCTGGGACTGAAACAATGGTTGGCAAAGTTGGGGATCACCCATGCGATCGAGCTCGACTGGTGGGACTACTACGTCTTCGGTTCACCCGACCAGACTTCGTCGGGAATCAGCGCTGTTGAATTCCATCTCACGCCGGCCCAGCACTGGTCGTCGCGTTCATTAGGCGATCGAAACAAGACGCTCTGGGGTAGCTGGGCCGTGTTCGGCACTGATTTCCAATGGTTCTTTACCGGCGATACTGGCTACAGCCGGGATTTCGCGGACATACGCCAATATTTCGCCGCTCGACAGACCATCGAGAAAGGTGGCGGATTCGATCTGGCCTTGGTCGCCGTTGGGGCCTGCCTGCCACGCTGGTTCATGCAGCAGCAGCATGTCGATCTGGACGAGGCTGTGCAGGTACATCTGGACCTCGGTACGAAAGCGAGCGTTGGGGTGCATTGGGGGACATTCTCACTGGCAGATGAACCACTGGATCAGCCGATCCATGAGCTTGGCGCTGCGCGACAGGCGAAAGGAGTAAGCGAGGAGGCTTTTTTCCTGATCGCGGTTGGGGAGACGCGCAAAATGGCGCGACGCGATTAGGTCTGTACCTAATGCAGGACGCTGCATGATGCCGAGCGTTCACTGGACGATCTTCGGAACGGTCTGCGATAAAGTGAAGCCGGTGATGATCTTTGTCCGTTTATCACTGACCGCAGTCAGCAAGCCGTGGACAATACAGCGACCATCTCACAGTCGTGCGAGGCCTCAGTCGATCGCCTCTTCACTGGTCCAATAAGACCGTGTCTCTCCATCAACACGAACCCTCACCGGCGTTCCTGGCGTTCGGACAGAATCGAGAAAAACGACCTGCGCTTTATGCAGAATGATGCACTCGGCGTTTTCGGCGAGACGATTCGGGGCTGCACGTTTAATATCTAAATCCACCGCTTCTTCTGCATGCTGCTCATCGGTAAAAATTCCCTCGTCAGTGCAGGCGACGATCGGACGCAGCACATGATGAAGTTTAGTCTCGGCGAGTAGTGTTTCAGGCGTCGCATATTTCGCAGCGTCGGTGGGCAAGTGCCGAACGCTGAACCACAGAGCAACGCCAATAATGGCAATCGCGGCAGTCGTGATTTTTAGCTTCGCCGGTATTTGGTTCAAGGACCGGGGCTCGCTGAAGGACAACCCGCGGTCAGTTGCTGTACCGGGTACCCGGTCCATGCGCCTTGCTTTCGCACCACAGTGGCCAGACCTTGATAAGTCTTCGGAGGCGTCGACGATCCGAGCATCGGCCATCGTCTGCCATTCGAATCTTCGACAATGAAATAGCTATGCACCTTTTGCCCTCTGGAATAGTCGACGACCCGGACTGCTTCGCAGGTTGGTGAAGAAACAGGTTCGATGGAACGGACTATCGTCAGGCCAACAAGGGATATAGCAGACACGCCAACGATCATCATGAATGCGACGTCGGGTTTCATTGGCGAATCTGTCAGCGTGGCTACCGAAGATTCCCAGCTTCGCCCATCCCCACGAAGATCACCACAGTAAAGCGCGCACAACAAAAACTATCACCATCTCCGTAGGCAACGGCCGTCTGGCCATTACCTACGGAGGAGGCGATTTGAGCCGAACGAGTTGCCTGACAGGATATCTTCCTATACCTTTCGTTCGACAGGTGCCATGCGTTTGTACGGTGTCTGACTCTTCCCGCAGCGCAAGGTGCCTCATGGCCGCTCCCCTCACCGATCGTCAGACCGCCATCCTCGAATTCCTGCGCACCTACATCCGTGAGGTGCGCTATCCCCCGTCTTATGCCGATATCGCGGCCCATTTTGGATTTGCCAAGTCTTCTGCGCAGGACCATCTTCAAGCACTCGCGGCCAAAGGCTATATCGAACTGACCTCGGAAGCCCGCGGCATTCGGATTCTGATGGAAGAGCGGGAAACGCCAGATCCGTTCATGTTGCCCATCGTCGGCCGTATCGCCGCGGGTAGCCCCATTACGGCAGACGGGAACATCGAGGAAACCCTCAAGGTCGATCCGGGATTCTTCCGGCCGCGTGCGGATTTCCTGCACCGGGTATCCGGGCATTCGATGCGCAAGATCGACATCCGCGATGGCGATGTCGTCGGCATTCATGCGCAGGCCGAAGCAGAGCGCGGCCAGATCATCGCCGCCTGCATCCTGGATCGTAAATCCGGCTTCGAGCTGGTCACTCTGAAGCGTTACTCGCGCAAGCGCGATGTCGTTACCCTGTCGCCGGAGAACGATAACTTCTCACCACAGGTGATCGATCTGTCGTCCTACGATCCCGAGAGCCAGGAACCACCCCCGTTCCGGATCGCCGGGATTCTCGCCGGACTACTGCGGTCCGGCTCCCCCAAATGAGCGGCCCGGTCCCATCGATCCGCGTCGTCCCGGAGATTCCGGGGGTCTGGCGCGGCCGCACCGCCGAACAGGTGCAGGCCGTGTCGACCGGCATTGCCGCTCTCGATGCAGCCCTGCCCGGACATGGCTGGCCGATCGGCGCACTGACCGAGCTGATGCCCTTCACCGAAGGCATCGGCGAATTGCGGTTGATCTTCCCGGCCCTGCGGCGGCGTTGCCAGGAAAAGCGCTCGATCGTGTTCATCGGATTGCCCTACATCCTCTATGCACCGGCTCTGGTCAATGCCGGACTGCCGCTCTCTCGCATCCTCTGCATCAACACGGCTGTGGACGACAATCGCCGCTGGGCGGCCGAGCAGATTCTGCGGGAAGGTAGCGCCGGTGCGGTAGTCCTGTGGAGTCCGGTCGATGCCGACATTCCGCTGCGCCGATTGCAACTCGCAGCCGAAGCAGGCAAGACGCTGGCTTTCCTGTATCGGCCGGCAAAGCATTTGGGGAATGCCTCTCCGGCTGCGGTCCGTCTCGGATTGCATGCTGCTGCGGGCGGCATCCGCATCGACATCGCAAAGGCCCGAGGTGGTAGCGTTCGCCGTTCGGTCGTGGTGTGCGCCAGAGCCTTGAGCTGATGGTCATGCCCCGATGCACGCCCCGATACCTTCACCGACACTCTGGCTCTGCCTTCATCTACCGCGACTGCCGCTCGAATCCCTGACGGCGGAGACTGATACTGCTGTTGCCGTCGTCGATCGCAAAGGACCGCGGCGCTGGCTGATCGCCTGTAGCGAAGCCTGCGCAGTACATGCCATCGATGCCGGACAGGATGCCATCCTCGCACTCTCCCGATACCCTGAGCTGAAACTGCTGGAGCGTTCGCTCAAGCAGGAGCGACAGGCGCTCATCGGTCTTGCAGTATGGGCTGAGCAGTTCACCTCGTTTGCGAGCTTTGATCCCCGACGGCTCTGCATGTGGATGGAAGTCGGCTCGGTGTTGAGGTACTTCGGCGGACTCGATCCGCTACTGGACAAAGTACGGCACGGCATCCACACCCTAGGATACACCGCTGTCATCGGCGTTGCGCCCACGCCTGAAGCCTCACTGCTGCTGGCACACGCGGCAATGCCACCAGTAACAGATCTCACAAAGCTGGGGGAAAATCTTCGCCCGATTCCGCTCAATCTACTTCCGATCCATCCCGATGAGATCGCTTCGTTGTCGGCATTGGGATTACAACGGCTGGGTGAGGTACTGGATTTGCCTTCCGATGCCTTGGCTCGTCGTTATGGTCCCGAGTTCATCGCTTATCTGTCCCGCCTGCTCGGTCGTCTGCCCGATCCTTTGCAGCCCTATCGCGCACCGCAGCGCTACCGGCGCCGCTTCGAATGTTTCGGTCAGATCGAGAGCTATGAGGGATTACTGTTCCCGCTCAAACGCATCCTGATCGAACTGGAAGGATTTCTGCGGGCACGCGATGCAGCGATCCAGCGATTGCAGTTGGTATTCGGTCACGAGCGGCACGATCCGACCGTTCTGGAGGTGCGCTCGACCGTGCCGACGCGCGATGCAGCAAGGCTGTTCTTACTGGTCCGCGAGCGTATCGAACGCAGTGTGCTGGCGGCACCGGTGGAAGAGATCACGGTCGTCGCCAGACGGCTGGTACCGCTGGGCGACACCCAATTGGTCTTGATCGACGGAGGTATCGGTAATAACAGCGGCTGGACCGTGCTACTGGATCGCTTGCGCGCCCGGCTGGGTGATGACGCGGTACATGGCTTGGAATTATCGCAGGCGCATGCCCCCGAGCGGGCCTGGTGCTGCGTAGCGCTGGATGAAAAGCGCGAAGCGGAGCCGGCACCTGATCCACGGCATGCACGTCCGCTATGGCTGTTGCCCCCGCGTGAACTGGACACGCTGCCGCAATTACTCGGAAAACCCGAACGCATCGAGACCGGCTGGTGGGACGGTCAAGATATCCGTCGGGATTACTACAAGGCCCGGACCGAAGCAGGCGCTGACTGGTGGCTGTACCGCGAAGAGCCATCCGGCAAATGGTTTCTACATGGACTGTGGGCGTGACGGCGATGGATTTATCGCCTGCAAAGCGGGACGAGTACGCCGAGCTGGTGTGCTTGAGCAATTTCTCGTTTCAGCACGGCGCTTCGCATCCGGCAGAATTGGTCCAGCAAGCCAAGCAGCTGGGATACGCGGCTATCGCCATTGCCGATGAGTGCTCATTGGCCGGTGTAGTCCGGGCTCACGAAGCGGCAATGGCCGTCGGCATGCCGCTGATCGTCGGCAGCCAGTTCCGGTTTCCGGAAGGCGACCGGTTGGTACTGCTGACACCCGATCACGAAGCCTATACCCAGCTGTGTGAAGTCATTACCCGCGGGCGGCGCGCATCGAAGAAAGGCAGTTACCAGCTCGGTCGTTCGGACTTCGACACGGTGGATCGCTGCATCGGTCTGTGGGTGGCGGGCGATATCATCGGAGATGCGCAGGTCGCGTGGTTCGCCGGTCTGGCGTTAAGCCGGCATGCCCTTGTCTTCAGCCACCTGCTGGAACAGGACAGCGAGGCCCGGCTTGAGCAATTGACTGCGCTGGGTCTGCGCTTTGGCTTAGCCCTGGTAGCTGCCGGTGACGTTCATTACCACGTCCGTGAGCGACGGCCGCTGCACGATGTGCTGACGGCGGTACGGCTGAAACGAACCGTCGCTACGATCGGCATCCAGGGTTTTGCCAACGGCGAGCGCTTCCTGCGCCCTCTCGAAACCCTGCGCCGCCTGTATCCAGCGTCCCTGCGGCAAGCCACGATCGACATCGCCCGGCATTGCACGTTCTCCTTGAGCGCCTTGCGCTACGTCTACCCGCATGAGCTGGTCCCGAAAGGACTTACGGCGACAAGGCATTTGCGGCAACTGACGTTCGCGGGTGCGAAGAAACGCTGGCCGGCGGGATTACCTGACAAGGTGCGGACCCTGCTTGAAAAGGAGCTGGTCCTGATTGCCGAATTGCAGTACGAGTCCTTTTTCCTGACGGTGGAGGACATCTGCCGTTATGCGCGCAGCGTCGGCATTCTCTGTCAGGGCCGCGGCAGTGCGGCGAACTCGGCCGTCTGTTACGCACTGGGAGTTACCGAGATCGACCCCTCGCGCAGTGAAATGTTGTTCGAGCGCTTCATTTCCAAAGAGCGTGCCGAGCCGCCGGACATCGACATCGATTTCGAACACCAGCGCAGGGAGGAAGTCCTCCAGTACGTCTTCAACAAGTATGGCCGGGATCGGGCGGCACTGGCGGCCACGGTCATCTGCTATCGCAGGAAGATGGCGATCCGCGATGTGGGTCGTGTGCTGGGCTTTCCGCTGGACATGGTCGACGCGGTGTCGAAGTCGCTGTACCGATTCGATTGCGGGGAAGCACTACCGAATGCCTTGCAGGCGCTCGGACTCGATGCGTCTTCGAGGACCGTTCTGCAATTCATCGCTCTGGCCACCGAACTGGTCGGCTTTCCGCGACATCTGTCGCAGCATGTCGGGGGTTTCGTGATCTCGGAGCATCCGCTCTCCACGCTGGTGCCGGTGGAGAACGCAGCGATGCCGGATCGCACCATCATCCAGTGGGACAAGGACGATCTGGAGACTCTGGGACTACTCAAGGTCGATTGCCTGGCACTCGGCATGCTGTCGGCGATTCAGCGGACCTTGAAGATGGTGGGGAAATGGCGAGGGACTGAGTTTGGAATGCAGGACATTCCGGTAGAAGATTCCGAAACCTACGACATGCTGTGCAAGGCGGATTCGATCGGGGTGTTTCAGGTCGAATCGCGTGCGCAGCAGACCATGCTGCCTCGACTGAAACCCAGAACCTTCTACGATCTGGTGATCGAGACGGCGATCGTCCGGCCGGGGCCGATCCAGGGCGGCATGGTGCATCCCTATCTGCG
>Ga0116227_10010801_pt1 | contig 15715 bp, 17 predicted proteins | sample S1TSphgellanicum_FD_89693 | JGI IMG/M metagenome (GOLD analysis project Ga0116227, IMG submission 89693) | Host-associated microbial communities from peat moss isolated from Minnesota, USA - S1T2_Fb - Sphagnum magellanicum MG | ecosystem: Host-associated > Plants > Peat moss > Unclassified... | reverse complement strand
TATTTTTTTTTGAAAAAAAAAACATAAAAAAAAAAAAAAAAAAATTTTTTCCAAAAAAAATAAAAAAAAAATAAAAAAAAATATAAAAAAACCCCCCCACAAAAAAAAAAAAAAAAAAAACACTAGGTCAAATTAACTATTAAGCTATTTGTCGGTGCATCTTCAAAAATAGGCTCAGCTCCAAATTTTGTTTTTTGACGACCAGCCCTTTGAGGAATTATTTAGCACACGGAATATTATCAGTAGCAAGGCAAGGTACGGTATTGTGGGCCACAGTGAACCAGCACCCACCAAGTGCACCATGAAGGATGAATGATAAGTGGTCAGGAAACAGTTCTCTGTTGGGTTTCAGTTCCCTAGCTAACCATGGTGGTTAGTTTCAGTGGCTTTTTTCTTTCTACCTACCTACTAACAACCCACAAGCAGGTTATTAGTAGGTAGGTAGTAAAAACAGCTCTTGCATATGTATAAACCATCTACTTACCTAGTAATTACCTATTTTCCTACCTACCTGCCTATGTATGAAACCTATTTCCTACAGAATTTGGTTGCCAAGGTGAAACCAAATATTAACTCACTCGAGGTTCATCCACAACTGAGTAATAACGGGCATACAGTGGATGGTACGGTGCGCTGGTGGGTGCTAGTTGACTGTGGCCCTGTATTGCGTAAGGTTGCGCTACCCCTTGTGATGTGTCTACCCCTCGGTACTACGTCATGCTATATCGGGCTTCATAACAAATTGGTTGTCTATGCCACTTGCTTGGTTACAATTAGCCCCTAGAAACACATGGCACCCCCACACCATGCTCGCAACTTCGGCACATGTTTCATGTCTCGAAATCTCTGCACATCTTATCTCAACCCCACTAATAACATAAAAAAAGAAATTCCTTAACTACTACTACCCCACCAAATTCTACAGTAACATGAACATTCCTTTTGGATCTATTTGCAAACAAATTCATTCCTTTTGGACCTAGGGTAAACAATAGGTACGTGTCATTTATAGGTACGTGTACCCATTCCATCTGCATTTAAGTCTTGGCAAGAGCTTCTTAGAGCTTCTTAGAGCATCTCCACCAGTGCTCAGTATGTCGCTCTGGATAATAAAATTAAATGTCTAAGTTCAGCTGTTTTTTCTTTTGCCAGCCCCACCAATAAAACTGTAACTAGAACTGCAAATACGTGGTAACGACTAATAGCAAACCGCCTGGACCATTCATTATGATCGACCAATCAAAAATACTGAGACCCAGTCTCGTCCAATTTATTACACTCTTCTTTGGAGGTGCATAACTATGTTGCGCCTTTCACCAGCCATGGCAAGCTGCACGAATTTGATGCAGAAAAATCAATTTCCTGAGCTAAACCGGCACATTTTGACTTTTTCACAATAAGTTTTACTGTATAGAGTAATATTCTGAGCACCCATGGAGATCCTCTTACTCCTTCATTTCTCCCCTTTTCAAACTAATAACAACTTCCAGGATAAAATCTTTTGTGTCAATTTGACAAAACTTTGCCTTGATAAAATCATTTGTCAATTTGAGAAACTTGAATTCCCAACAATCCACGGGTCAATCGTAGAGAGAAGATCTATAATGACATCAGATCCCTATTGCGCACGGTCAGTCCTAGAGGTAGGGATGATGCATCATGACATCAGATCCATATTGCAAAGTTGTCTAGAACCAACTTTGCATTGTAAGTCAGATTCAGATCCGCTTAGGATCCCATCCACGGATGAACAGGCCAGTGTTTGGGAGTTCTTGACTTCTATGAAAAATCTCTGGTTCCAGTTCTACAAAATAAAATTAGAGTGGTTCCAGTTTAGGTTCCCAAAAAACATGGAACCTGGAACCTTGGTCTGGTTCTTCAACCAAATAATTCCTTCAAAAATCAGATCCATTCCAGTCTGGTTCTGGGTAACATGGACCAAAACTGAACACTTAACTGCCTGTTAACCTCCAGTATAGAACCAAAACTGTTTCTAATAAATAAAGACCTGAATCTCTGCAACCTAACTGAAGCTGATGGTTATCAACAAAATCCAATACCCACCCAATACTGGTTTTTGCCTAGGGGAAGGCCATGACAAACAAGGCATTCTGTCATAAATTCAAAGTACTGTGCCTTCAGGGCCTTTCTCTACACATAACCACCTCTCAACCTGCCAAGGTGTAGAGGGTTAAGGTGTCGGGTTTAGAGGTTTAGGGTTTACCCTTAATTGTAGGCGTGCAATGGGGGGAACCATGGAAGTGAAAGGAAGGACTCTGTTACAAAACAGAATCCAGCGAGTGTCCTCAATGGTGGTGACCGTCCTCAGAAAGACCTAGCTAGATTTTTTCAGTGTGCTCAGATGCCTCATTCCAGAGTGAAAAAAATTGTCCCATTCCTGCATGGGCTTTAAGATTTTCACAAAGCCCACCCACACTCTCCATGGGTTTTACAAAATCCATAAAGTCCAGCTTGGGTTCTTCTCACTGTACACATTATAAAGCCCTTGGTCAAGGGGCACTACTGGATTTGGGCTGCACCAGGCAGAGGCCCTTATTCCAGTAAAACACAGAAAACTAAAGTACAGATGAACCATTCGCTGCACAAGGTAGATGTCCTTATTCCAGTAAATCACAGAGAACTCCAGTTACATTTCAACAGTAAATGTAGTTCCAGCAAAACGAAAACCAACGTTGACCATCAAAGGAACAACTGAAAGAAGTGATTTGCTGAATGACAAACTCAAATCATATCTAATAAATACTTGAGCACAGAATATATCCTCTTCTGTTACTTTCCTTGAGGCCTGTACTTCCCCACTTTCTCTCTCTCTCTCTCTCTCTCTCTCTCTCTCTATCAATTTGCAATTCTGAACAACTATTGTTGACAAAATGAAACAAAGACCAAACTAGAATGGGAGAAAATCAGTCACTTGGCACTCATAAAAATGCTGCATGTCTCATGATGTAGAAATCAAGGAAGGACCCCTTCATAATGCCTTCATATCATCCATGCCAACACTTTTCTGCAATCCAACCAATTTCTTGCTCAAACAAGTCTGGCAAATCAAACATGCAATTGAGATGACAGCAACCTTCACAGTCCTCATGACTATTATTTCTAGAGCTCCCAAGGGACATTACAAGCTCTTCTCAATCCTCACCACTAAATAAGAAGCAAGGAAATTTACAATCCACTACCACTACACATCAAGACCATTGTAGCATCAGAAACCAAACAGAAGTAAAAAACTGGACATGCTGCAAGGTCTTAGGTTATGAACTTACCAAAAGAGGTGTGATTCTCAGCCAGAATTGGTGACAAGTTTAAGACAAAGTTCTCCATATCCTCATTCAAATTCTCAGACCCCAGTCACTCTATAAACTTGTTCCTGTCTGGGACCAGCTTCATTGCCACCTGCATGAGGGATTGCCTCGTTGCCTCTATTGGAGCATGAGATATAATCATCCAATTGGATTGTCAGTTCCAATTTGAGTCAGTGCAAATTTAGACAGAAACCATGAACATATTGTTGCAGCTTAGCTTCCAAGATATCTTCAGCTGCTAAAGTGGAGTGGCAGCATCAGTACCATGGACACAGTACTTCCAAACCATTCATGGAGTTCTTTGAGTGTATAATTGTATGCTGCAGTGGCACATTGCCCCATACTCCAATCTGGATTTGCAAGCAGATTACAAAATAGGTAGGAGGCTCCACAGTAGGGAGTTCATAGCCCTAAAAGTCCAGAACTCAAAATGTAAATGTACCCTAGAGATTGACTGGTCTCAGAATCTGATACTAGTTCACAAAAACACTTCAACATGCAAATGAGAGCTTCTGCAGATTCATGCAACTACAAGGGAGCTAAGAATTCAATGAGGAAGAGGAGATCTAGATTGTCAGAAGATGGGGGCCCATTCATCAAAGATGCCATGCAATGCACACCACAATTCAATCATCCAGAGTTATCTTTGTGAATGACAGCAATGAGGAGCAGGGGGATCCAGGTGCAGAGGAAAACCCTAACCTGGTTAACCAGATGAGACCAATGCAATGGTGCCTACTTGTGGCAGTCTTTGCTGCTATTTCTTTCTTCACAATCTCATACCGCACACTGAAGAGAGGCCGGATCTGTTTCATACTTGGCATCCAATCTCTGCCAAGGAATCACATTAGCTCTCAGGCATACAATGCATGGATGGGATCAGCAATGAAGAAAACTTAAAGCTTTTGAGAAGATTCACATGTTACAACATATTCTATGAAGATGTCTGAATCTGGAACGATGCAGAATTATACTAGATTCTGCAATATCTGGGAACCCTAATCTGCAATCAGGGCATACACACGTGCAATGATGGTTCCCAAGTCTCTCAAGACATGACATGATGTTTCTCTCAAGAGACCAAGAGAGCATTCGCCTATATCCTTGAGCATTCTGCAAAAGAAGCGAAAAAACTCAAAAGGATCAGGGTAAGGACCAGATGTGGGGGAGAACTAGGGAAATTCAACACTCTTCTTCACCAACTGTTGTTGCAGAAAGAAAGAAATAAAGAAAAACACTCTCATCAACTGTGCATATTTTTTTCCTCCTGGTTCTCCTTCACATCTTGGTCCCCGCCCTAATCCATTACATAGGATTATGATCTGCGGAGAAGAGTACCACGTTGTTGTCACACCAACGTCGTCGGATTTGACAATCGCCATTGGAAGCTCCCAACTTCTCTGCAAAATGAAGAAAAAAAGACGCAGTCATTGCAGCCATCGAAGGTCCTTCCTCCTCCTTCTCCTCCTCTTCCTACCATCATCTCTCTCTCTCTCTCTCTCAAATCCTCCAACCGAAACTCCCGAGACCCAAGAGACGTATATATCTCACTGAGATTTCTCTTTCCGTCACAGCTCCCGCACCATCGCACGAGAATTGCAAATCAAAATTTGCAGACAGACAGACGCAAGACGGAAGCTGCTGCGGACGCAAAGCTCTCGTCGTCTGCTTTGTATCAGGAATGTGGAAACCCTAGGGGCATATTACTCTCTCAGTCTCGGGTCTACTTTATATCCGGAATGTGGAAACCCTAGGGGCATATCAGTCTCTCAGTGTAGGGTACCACCTGAGGAGTGGGGAGTTCTGGAAGTAAGCACTGCCAAACGTGGAGCCAAAGAGTGCTTACTTCCAGAACTCCTCAGATCCAAGGGCATTCTGAAGCCTAAAAATTGACATGATTTTTCTTTCTCTTAGTTTCTTTCTGTGATACCCTGCAGGTACCCACTGGGCATCACAGGAAAAACAACACAAGGCATTTCATGCTCACTTACAGGCGTTCCACTTTCTCAATGGGGTTTTCCGCTCTGTGTGCGTACCTCCAAATACACTCAAAAAAATTCTAGGTTTTTCCATTGATGCAAAAGGAATTAATTTAATTTGTTTGTAACATTTTTGTACTGTTAAAGTTATTTCTTATCATGGGTAGCACACCATAACCAACAAACCCCTAATTCATTAAAAGACTTAATGGGCAGTTTAGTTTCATAGATCAGAAAAACTAGACAGCATTAGAGACAAAGCAAACAATGAATCCTTTGCTTAGATTTTATGACTAGCATCCCACCCAAAAAAATGATTTTTGTCTTTTTTAGGGTTCCTAGGTTGTGTTGATACAATTGAACGCTTCTGTTGTACAAAAGAAGCCACTTTGATACTCCATTTTGCAGTCTTGCAATACCCAGTGAAAACCACAAGCACTAAGATTGAAAAAATATTCAGCTCAGCATCTCAAGGATGATGGTCTCCATGTGAAAACCTGTGGTATTTTGAGCTACGGTATCAAATTTCAGAAATCACAAACAACATGGTTGTGAAGAGTTGGATTCTCCCGTCACCAATCCTCACCAAGGATGTCGCTCCCACTCCAATTCATCCTCCGAAAAAGCTTACAAGTAGTCAGGTTCTCTTCAAATCTGGTCCTGGATTTCATAAGTTCAGCATGCCACACACTTTTTCAGATTTGCTCAAGTTGCAAGAAAATACAAATGACTTTGATAAATTTCCACCATCCTAGTATGGGGTGGAACAGACCTGTGAATTTCACTCATACCTATACATAAATCCTGGCATGTGGAGTAAAAATTGCAGATGCTTTATCTCTCTGTCATGAGACTGGATTACCATAGCTGTTGTTTTTCCTGATGCCTCAAGGATGTGCTTGGTTCTTCTTTTCTGTGGATTACAGAGGGGGCAGTATTGACATGTGCCTTACCTGATCCAGGCGAACCTCAAACCATTGGATGGAGCCCTGGCCGCCTCCGAGCTCCAGCTCACAAACAGAGGTTACCAAATACTCCACTGCATCCTCTATACTGTCATACTGCACCAAATCTGGAGGTAGCTCTTTGCCAGGCCATTGCTCTAGCCATGTCTTGATTCCCAGCACATGTACAAGAAAGAAAATGCATTGGTGCAAGAGCTTACTTTCCCACCTAGGTGGTAACTCTATTTTGGCCCTTGTATAAATATTACTGCCCAACTAAATTCAGAATGCTTCTAGTAAGAATATGATGATAGAAAATCCATCCATCTGCAATAATATACAAAATCCTCAGGCCCGCATTTTACAAATATCAAAACTCATGTACATACAATGTGGAGGGTACGACATATTGAATGTTGATCACCATGGACTAGAGGTCTTCAAGTTACAATCTGTGATTTCCTTCTATTTTTCTGCTGCAAGCTGAATCTTCCTTCTTATACAGGATTGAATATTCTGAAAGTTTGGGAAATTCATATATACCTTCAATTTCTCTTGCAACTCTTCCAATGTCACAAACTGCTCATCCTCTCCGGGTTCTATCAATACATATGTCTCTGCTTCTCCATACAATAGCCTCCGTGCTCCCACACCACCCTCTGCTACAAACTGATTCACAACAAAAACCGTTTGACATGGTGATCATCATAATTTCACCCACCATTGCACATTAACATCACGACCTGAAAACCACAAAAAAGCAGCAGCTCCGATTTTGGGAACATGAGCTAACCCTAACATTGCAACCACATGGGAACAATGTGAAGAATACTATTCCATATAGGTAAGTACCTTCTTCCGCAGTTGATGATTTCTGGAAGAAGTGGAGGATGCTTCTTCCATTCCACCGCACATATAACTTTCTCTCAATCTGTTCCAGTGCCATCCTCCAACACTTGCTGTACACAATTTTTTCTCCCTAAAATTGTTACTAGTATTCAACATTGTGCCAATACTACTGATGAAATTGCTCATCAAGATTGAGAAATTTTCCGAAGACCATAACAAAACCAAGCAAAGAGCATCCATTCCCCCTCCCTCCCTCCCTCCCTTCCACCTTCCCTCCAGAAAGAATGAATTGCAGGGGGGAAAAAGAAGGTAAAAAATTGCAAAAGAAAGAGATGCAACAGAACTTACTTGAACAACAGATGAAGTTGTAGCATGTGAGCTTGCAGCGCACTGGGTGGCAATGGGGAGAAGGAAAGAATGTCGAAGCACGAGGAAGAGGAGGAGCAGAGAGACAAGAAGAAACCACTGCAACAGCAGCAGCAGCAGTGGCAACCATTTTCTCTTGGTTTCGGATTTAGGGTTTTTGTGCTTGGGAGGTTCTTGTTCTTCAAAAATGATAAAACCTGTTCTGATGATAATTGCTTTGAAGGAGTTGCAGAATTTTTTTAGCACCCAAGTATTACTTACGTTATTTGAGTAGCAATAGTGGAGAAGAGATAGGTCAGAACGGAAAACTCGAGAGAGAGAAAGACTGACATCCTTTTACAATGCAGGAGCTCAACACCAGAATTTGCAGTCCATAGAGCAAAGTTTGAGGGTTTTGCTGGTGCCCTAATTCTTTTTCTGTCCCTCATGTCTCTAGCAGCTTACAGGCGGTGTAATGCTCTGTGCCTGATGATGGGTGTGTTTGCCTTCTCCCTGCCGTGCTCTGTTGTTCTTCGTTTGTGGACTCGTGACATTACAGGGCCAAGTTTATTCTGTGCATTTTTTCTTTGTCTGGTCTCTTTCTATGAGTTTTAGGGGTTTATTTGCAGAGATCTCATGAACTTGTTGGAAGGTAATGTGTCTCACCAAAGAGTGGTTAGTCCAAAGAGTGATTAGGTGGAGAGAGGTAATGAAGTAATACTAAAATTAATAGCAGTATTTGGGCCCTCTTACCAGGTATTTATCTTGTTACAAGTTTGGCAACCAACTTGCACTGAATTTCTCATTGGAAATGTGAATGAGATGTATTCCTTGACATTGAGACCTTTCCTTTCAGTATGCTATCTGTAATCCATTTTGTATGTATGTTTGCAGCCAGCTGCAACAAACAAGGATAAGCCTTCAAAGCTTCTTCGAAGAAAGCATCAAATTGGGTCCCTGTTTTATGAGATGAAGCAGAAAGAGATGGAATTAGTGGACCAGCATGCCAAAAGCCACCTCAGTAAAGCTGAAACTCAGACCAAGTACAGTTGGTAAACTGGTTTCATAGCTGTCGGCTGAATTCACCATCCTTATTGCAATCTGTTGTTCAATTCTCCCTTTTGTAAAGATTCTGTGTAGTCTTGCATCTATTCTCCAATCTTGACTAGACAGCTATTAACTTGTGGTAGCATGGAACAATTTCCTTCTCCACTCAAGGAGGAGCATTCCTGTAGATGGTGCTCTTGATGATAGTACAAATAGACATCCTTCTGAGTTCATTGCTGGGGACTGATAAGGTCAGTGGGGATGTTATGGTACATGGTCAATACCATACTTGTTGCTGGTGCTGAACATGTTTCACTGTTGTTCAAACTACTTCTCAGTTTTGTTTTTGGTCTTTTGACTCATTTCTTTAAGGTTGGGTTTTGCCTTTCCCATGCTTTGTGATTGGTGGCTGTTTGATGTCAGATCTGAAATATTTACAACCTTATTACTTGGCCATCTCTCAATGATTTTCAGGTTGAAATCTCAGGTGAAGATATTATCCTTGTGAAGATGTGTGAGACTGGCACTGTTGTTCATACTGCTTTCAGGTTTTTTTTTTTGGGTTTCTTGGTCCTTTTTTCTCTGTTTTTTCTTTCCTTCTTTGGAATTCTCTGTGGCTGGTTGAAGAAATGTTAACCGTGCTTAATTGTGAGAATGGAGATTTGCCAATTCTTATGAGAGATATATCTTTCATTTTTGAAGCAACCCATTGCCTTGACCTGTGGGTGGGGGTCTATGCTTAGTTTTTAAGCTCCTCACCTGATTTGGTGTAGGCCATGTAATGGGAAGCAAAGATAGAATGTTCCTGCAAAGCAATTTGGTAACTTCCATTGTGTTAGGGTACCTTGCATCTCCAATGAAGAAAGGTATCTCCTCAAAGGTGATCAGAAGGTTCAAAGGTAATATTGAGAAGACAAGCTTGCAAAACCGGAGTCACTTGTCATGATTAAATTCTGTCAGTCTCCAGGAGAGTGTCTTTTCCAGCTTTTTGAGTGGTTACTGTGCAGTTTCTTGAAATTTGGAGAGAGTGTTTGAAAGTGTTGTAAGGCAGTAGATATGATGTGCTTAAGTTTTTGGTTGCTGTGGATGGTTGAAGGAGTTGTGAACATCCAAGAGGAAGCATTGTAGTCTGTGTCCCTTCTGACCTCTGGAGGTTTTCCCTAAGTCTCCCTGGAACATCCCTCTTTTGCACTCCCCATCTTTGCAGGTCCTCAATAGATTTCTGAAGTATTTTCAGTATTGCTGCAACCTTTTCTCTGACTCCTATCCTTTGAGATACATGACCTGGGATGTCATGATAAAACAAGCATCAGAGTGGTTAACACTTGGAACTTTCAACTTGCATTTTTGGAGAGATGTCCTAATGAATACAGAGTTATTGAAAAATTGAGACAAAAATGCTATCAAAAGTTTTGACCTTGAGACCGCAGCCCTCTTTGGACAATTGCAGGAAACAGACCTTAGATTTGAAGAAGATCAGAGCTATATATGTTTGTGCTGGTCAAAGCTTTCACATGATCATCTTGTAATGAACAATTTAATTCTTGCACCATAGGATTCTGGCTATGGGACCCTCTCTGTGCTCCTGGAAAAAAATGAGATATGTAAGGGGTGCAGAGATGCTAGGTGAATTGCAAGCTTTGCTTTTAAGAAGGTGCTCACAGAAACAACAGTTCCTTCCCGGAACAGCAGAAAAGGAGAAGGAAGAGGCTATGTTATACCAGTGTACAGTATATGACCACGATCATTGGATGCAGCACCATAGCAGTGCAAGGTGTGCAAAGCATCTACTCTCAATTGCATCCTCTCAAGTGATTTTTGCTTTGGGACATCCAGTTATGTCACTTATAGCTATTGCTGCAGCAATCACAGGATGCAATGTGCTAGTGTTGGCACATGCTGTGCCCCAATGGTTTCCTCTCTTGCATGTTCCATCCATTCCTTTCTCACTCAGTGCACCAACACTTGCATTATGACTTGTTTTCCATACAAATACATGTTATGGGACAGGTTTAATAAGGGCAGGAAGGTATGGCGATCAATTGTGAACAGAACTGGAGATATTTCTAGGCAAGCATTGACATGGATGCAGAGCCCAGGTGATCTTCACAAGGTACATTGCTTCTTGAGCTATGCTGCAGCATTTTCCTACTGCTGTAGATCAGAGGAGGATCTTCAGATGGAGCTGAAGGGTTTGCTTCAGAAGAAGGAATTGGAAGCTGTAATGGCATCACTACATCAACCGATCTATGTGATCCAAATCATGTCAGTGATAATTCAAAATTGCTCTCTCTCCAGAATGGAGGAAGTATCAATGGATTTGAACATTACACAGAACTTTCATGACAATCTGGGAATATGTGAGCAGAGACCCATTCTTTTGTCCTAAACAAGGTTGACATTGAGGTTCCTGGTCATCTAGCACATTGCACTGCCTTTAGCTTTCTGGGATCAATGTCACTGGATTGTTATCCCTGCTACATTCCTTAGTGCTGCAGCTTTGTTCTGTATTGAGGAAGTTTGAGTGCTGATTGAGGAGCCTTTTTCCCTACTGGTCCTTGCATCTATATGATTAATGATTGTTCACAAGGAGGCTGTGAAGCTAGAGAGCTTACATGGTGTGCCAGATCAGAAGCAATAAATTGCTCATTCTTAATTTTGTGCAGCCCCTAAACACATGATGAATGGCATTCTTGTTCTCCAAACAGTCAATAAGATGATGGGAAGATCCTCTGCAGGGCCATGTGAACAATATGAGCCATTGTTCTGTGGGCATGTGTGCTGATGGATACATAGCATGAGAAAGGAAGAAGATGGATACATAAGCTTGATTTTGCTCAATTTTGGAACTTGCTTGAAATGAATCCCTGTTTGTTAATTCTGCAGAATGCCAACCTGCCAACAAACATGAAGAGGTTGCTAGGATACCCGGAAACAGGTCCCAAACCTGGTCAGCCACAAAATTATAAGCCAAATTTGTTTGTTTTGAAGTCATTAGCATGATTACTGTGTGTCGTGTTCATAACCAAACTGCTGGAATATCATTTTTGTCAATGCATAGCCTTCTGGATAACATGTTTTTCAGGCTCACTAGGACAGACAGACAGACAGAACCATGTCTATGCTTCACTGAACACGGGTAGAATTTCAGGGTGCTTTAGGAGAAGGAATATCATAGAAGGACCCTGATGCATCCTACCCAGCCTTTCCACAATGTAACAAGAAAATGTAGAGTGGCTACATCTCTCTTCATTGTGTTTCCGATTTTCATCACAGAGTTGGTACTTGGTACTTGGAAAATGGAGAGTTACCCATCATGCTGTAAGTCCCACCATCAACTTCCAAAATTTTGCTTGGTGACAAGTTATTTCACTGCTCTCTTGAGCTTCAGGTTGCTTAAATCGTTAGCACGAAGTTCAGTTTTTCATTACCTATGAATATATTCTCTTAAGCTTGCAAGACAGATAGTTCAAAAGTGCTCCCTAAATCATGGGTCATGGGCTTACAATGTGGGAAATGATGGACTTTCTTGAGCAATTTGACTTGTATAAAACAATCATATATGTCTATTTTTTTTCTTCTTTAATGCCACTACCTTTGAGCTGATGCACGTGTTCTCCCTCTTTCAAATTCATTAGGATCTTCCCCTTGATCTCCATACCTTGGCAGCCTGGGTCACTTGGTCGACTTTGACACCATACACAGAGTTGCAAATCAAGATGTCGCTACTATGTGCAAACTTATAAAGCCTTTGCACACATTCAATTAATGGTAGAATGCAAGTCAGACCAAGAAAGAAAGGTCTCAATGTCACACAAATGCTCCAAGTTAGCATTTGTAGTGGCATTCGTTGTTTGGTCCTCACACATCCCCATGACTAAAGTCTTCTGTTTTAAGACCATTTGTTCGTTGGGTGACAACATACAAATCCATTGGGTTTTGACGTTAAATTTTTTTGAGCTTTGTGTTGAAGAAGCTTTCCGAATTTGCATATTTTCAAGTGGCACTTAGGGGTTTTCAAATAGTAGGTACAAATAGATTAAGGCTTCAATCTTAGAAACAAAGGACAACTTGGACAATGTTTGTAGGGCAAGATTCAAATTAGTGCTAAAACCCTTTTCAACTTGTGACTCCAAAAACAAAATTGCATGGGCACAACTTCAAGCACTCAAAAAAAATTACAAATGGCCATGACTTGAGTTGTACTTCTGTAAAGAACTTTGATATAATTATGTTAAGTTTTGTTCTCTTAAGAGAAATTTTAATTATGAAATTTGGTTGTTTAGGATGATGAACTTTCTTTTGAAGGAAGATTTTTGTATTTTTGTTGATAATCATGAAAAATCATTATTGACAAAGAGCAAGTTGAAAATTATATAAAATATTTTAATTATGTTGGGTCTATCAATGAAATACTTGATAATTTTGTCTTTCATGAACTTTAATAAATTGTCCATATGAATATTGCCAGTTTCTCGATGACACATGTAAAAGAAATAGGAAGTTCCTTTTGCTTTTTTAATATTTAGATCATGTTAATGAAAAAGGATGAAAGCAACAACATTGACATTTTTTTTGAAGTAGGTGAAAGAAGTTCTCAATCAATTGTATAAATCAATCATGGAGTTTTCAATGCCAAGGTTAATAAATCAATTTATAGTTTTCTTAACTTTTCTATTGAAGAATTAAATTTGTGCAAAATGAAGGAAACTCTAGTAAGAGGGTTAATGTTCTAGAACTCGTGGTTTAAAAAAGATGAATAATCCATATGATATATGGACAAGTGGTTTTTGGTATGCGTAAACAAATGTGCAAGAAATTGGATTGAATGCTGGAGAGTGCAAAAGATGTTAGCAAGTACAATTAAGATCAACTTTTAAGATTGCAAAGCTAAACCCCTAAGATAAAACTTGAGATTGGTTTAAATAGTTGAATTGAATATGGATAGACTATAATGCAATGAAGACATATGGTTTCACAATATGAAATAATTTATGATGAGGATCTCAAAATGAAAAAAATGAATGACATAAGACAAGAGCCAAAGTAATGTGTCTAAGTTTATTATGACAAATTAAAAAAACTCTTCCAAATGAATCATAGTTTAGATGTAAAGCACATGGATTAATCCATGGCTTAATTAAGGCCATAAATTTGTATGTTTTGTGTAATGAAGAATCATGTTAACATGGAGGAAATCTTAGCAAGTTATTCATTGAAAGTGAAAGAGTCCTTTGGAAGATTGGGGGAAATGCCATTTAAGCCATTGAATCCAACCTTGACAAACTTTTTCAATGAAGAAGTAAAGATGATAGTATGGGCCACAACCTACATCTTCAAGCAATTCTAAAGAGTCGAATATTTACAAATAAAAAGTATTAGGCAGTGATCTTCCAGCAATGCATTATCGTGCAAAAAAAATTTGAAGCAAGCTTATACAATTAGTTTCCTTTTGTAGAGCAAGAAATTACTCTTCATAAGGTGGGCCCTCTTGCCATATGGCCCCGTCTTATGCAAGGTCAATTCATAGAATGAAATACATGCTGAGGTTATTACAAGCACAATATTACCTTCGTTGAAGGTGAAAGAGTCCTTTGAAAGATTGGGAGAAATGCCATTTAAGCCATTGAATGCAACCTTGACAAACTTTTTCAATAAAGAAGTAGAGATGATAGTATGGGCCACAACCTACATCTTCAAGCAATTCCAAAGAGTCAAATGTTTACAAATCAAAAGTATTAGGAAGTGAGCTACTAGCAATGCATTATCGTGCAAAAAAAATATGAAGCAAGCTTATACAATTAGTTTCCTTTTGTAGAGAAAGAAATTACTCTTCATAAGGTGGGCCCTCTTGCCATATGGCCCCATCTTATGCAAGGTCAATTCATAGAATGAAATACATGCTGAGGTTATTACAAGCACAATATTACCTTAGTTGAAGGTGAAAGAGTCCTCTGAAAGATTGGGGGAAAATACCATTTTTTAAGCCATCTTCAAGCAATTCTAAAGAGTTGAATATTTACAAATCAAAAGTATTAGGTAGTGACCTACTAGCAATGCATTATTGTGCAAAAAAAAAATGAAGCAAAAGCTTATACAATTGGTTTCCCTTTGTAGAGCAAGAAATTACTCTTCATAAGGGCTCTCTTGCCATGTGGCCCCGTCTTATGCAAGGTCAATTCATAGAATGAAATACAAACTGAGATTACTACAAGCACAATATTATTATTATTACTAGCATACACTTGGGTCAAAAATTTGGATAAAATTTTCCTTCAAAAAACACACCAGAGCAATTTGAGTCAGAAGAAGAAGAAGAATAATAATATTATTATTATTCCAGAATTCCATTCAAGCTCGACAGTCAGTCAGTCGACACGTAGTGCAACATGAAGAGGCGACGCGTGCAAATGTTTATGGAAAGTTAATATTTGTGATGTCGGTGTTTGCAAAAGGGACGAGCAGCAGATAGACAAGTATCATGACCCGAAAAAGAATACAAAACCACACGTTGCTGAAGCGTTGGAGGATCACGTACAAAGAGATTTGGATAATCTGATGTGTAGCAGCAACAGCAGAAGCAGCAGCAGAAGAAGAAGCAGCAGCTCCTCAGTATCTTTTTTTTTTCGCCATTTTTGAACAAAGAAATGGGGAAATTTTTTGGGGTTTTTCTGGTGTAAACTCTTCAGCTAATCTTTGCTAATTTTTTGGTTAAATTTCGCCAAAATGTTGATATTATGTTTATTTTTAAATTTTTAAAAAAAAAAAGCGTTGGTGCAACTAGCTGTGAGTAAGTAAGTAAGTACCATAGAAAGAAAGAGAATAGGTGGGGGGTGTTCTTTTGCAAGGGGAAATAGTCCAGGCCCAAAATAGTGGTAGCCAATTTTAGGATTAGAATTTGCATGCAACCAATGAGAAGGAGAAGTTCGTGTCATGGAGTGAAGGGGGAGAGATGAACAGTGTTGGTTTTGTGCATGGATCATGTGAGTTGTTTTTAAGGCTTAGTCATGACAATTACAATACTAAATTATTTAAAGAAACTCACTTTTTTTGGGTTTTTTTTTTGTTTTTTTTTGGGCATTCCCTGGAAGGCAAAAAAAAGTGAAAGAAAAAGTAATAACAATATTAAAAGTTGAAGAAAAAAGTAATAACAAAATTGAAGTTGAAATTAACAAAAAAACACAGGGAAAACCCCCCAAAAGAAATTGGGGGGGGGGGGAGCAAT
>Ga0116227_10010799_pt1 | contig 15717 bp, 8 predicted proteins | sample S1TSphgellanicum_FD_89693 | JGI IMG/M metagenome (GOLD analysis project Ga0116227, IMG submission 89693) | Host-associated microbial communities from peat moss isolated from Minnesota, USA - S1T2_Fb - Sphagnum magellanicum MG | ecosystem: Host-associated > Plants > Peat moss > Unclassified... | reverse complement strand
GAGGGGTGACATAACATGAGTTACAATGTACATTAAACTACCTCATCAAAAGTTCCCTGTATGATGACAATGAATGCAGGGACAATTTGTACTGTGGAATCATCTGAAGTTTTGCCTACCTCCCACTTCCACCCCTCGAGACTCCCTCAACAGCCCGACCTTTAGATACCTGTTTCTTGGAGATAGTCTTATTGTTGCTTGTGCAGGTTCATTGGAATAAGCGTTTTTTTCCCAAATGTTTTTTTGCTATGTCGACACAAAAATTGGGATTGTTAATTCTAATAGTCTAAACTCAACTAATTTTGCTAGATTTTGGAAAGATCCAAAAAAAATTTATGTCACAAAATTGAAAAGAGAACCCTGAGTGGGTTCAGTGGCAATAAGTGACAAGCAGTTGGAGAAAATTTGTAGCGTAATTGGCAGTCATCTTTGATCATGAATATCTCTCTTAGAAAAGAGGAGTGATCTTACAGACTGGGTGTAAGAAGGCCATTCTCCTACAACTTGTGATCTACATATATTTTATAACATTTGCCTGGTGCACATTGAAGGGTAAAACTCATGGGTTATGATATTTCCAAAAGTTCATGATCAAACCAGTGTTGGGCAGTTCTCACCAAATTTTGGGAATGGTTCTTGAATTTTTATTTTTTTAACAGTCAATGAGAACTGGACTGGACCATATCAAATTTTAAATTTTTTTCATTTTGTTCAATTCTTAGACATATCGGTTCTCACAAATAAAATAACAACCGGTTTTAAACCTAGTTCTCCCAATCTTAGAACACATTCGAAACATGCTTATGATGGTAAATCACCATAAAATCTAAAGCTATTTCAAGAGTGCGTGGTAAAATAAATTTTTCAAGATAGTTAATGTTGTGAACATTAAAAAATGCCAAAAGAAAACATGTTCAACCATTAGTCACAATAAAAGTTTACAGGTTTATCATGACCACATGCATTGCAAAACATGGAAATGCATATATGCTGTAGAATGATTTTGCTCATATACCCTCTTTGTACCCCCTTAACAAAATTTATTTTTGCCTGGAATAATTTAAGGTTAAATTTCAAATATATACTCATTAGGAAGCAAGTTAGTTTAATTTGAAGCATTTAACACTCATGATGAAAAGGGTAACAAAAGATTACCAAATGGGTAAGGAATGTATTTCCATAACATACTTGTGGGTCCATGTAAAAAGATTATCCACCCAATATGGGTGATTTCTTATAGTGACCACATTAAAATATCCATATAAAAGATCTTGTGTTAGCTTTGAAATTTTGGTTTATGCTGGACCTAATATACCGGTTACGATATAATCAAACTCTTTTGAATGTGACCTTGATGATAATTAGAAATTTTTTTTTTAAATCAAAAAAATTGTTAGAGTGCTAGTTTGTTACAAATATATTGAACCACACTCCAACTCTATACACTTACATGCAATTTGGTTTTTATTTTAATAGCATTAAAGATCCATATAGAAAAAATCTTGTGTTATCATTGAAGTTTAGGTTCTGACATTAAGGTTTTGAGATTAAGGTTTTGGTTTAAAGATTTAGTGTGAGATAATAAATTCATTCACCAAATGAGTATGCTGATTACACACCATGATGAAAAATGTTTTTTCCTTCCAAATTTTTGATGTAGCATTTACTCTTTTTTCTGTCGCAATTTTTCGTCATTTGGTGAAACTTGTTTTCAAAAAATATAATTCTTTCAAATATTCCCTTTTCCAAAAAAATCTAAAATTTTAAATATACATACAATCACCATGTTGAATCTATACATTGTTCAAGCTTGAGTAGCCCATATATAAAAATATTTTCATACATTTTCTACTTTGGTAGTTGGTCTATATAACCAAATGTGGCTAAATCTTGTAAGTTGTGGATGATGGCCCATGTGGCAACATCACAAAAAAGAAAAAAAGAGAAAAAAAAACACTAAGTCTTAGTCCACATCCCACAAAAGATTTAATGTAAATTGGCAATAAGTTTTTACAAAATTGAGCAAATAGTGGAAAATTTATGAAATGCCCCAATGCACTAAGGCTTAGTCAAAATGTGGTGAAACTTTTTCAGGAAGGAAATTTTTTTCTTAAAAAAAAATCTTGAAAAGTTGGGAAAAAATTTCAGAAAAAAGGGGAAATTGCAACAACGAAATATTACCAATGATTTTACCTTTTGACATGACCAGGATAAAAAAATTGACAAACCAAAAATAAATGCTGATCAGCAATGCTTTTATATTTGACAAATTTGATGATTTTTAGACAAAAGAATTGGGAACATTTTGGAAAATTTGTTGTTTCTTTAAAAGAGTAAATTCAACAAATTTTGCTAAATGTTTTTCGAAAAATTGGGCAAAGTTTTTGATATGACAAAATGGAGCAATAGAAACCCCTGTTCACCAGCAATAAAACCAAATGGCTTGTACACTTCACCTAGTTATATGGGAATCACAAACCTCTTGTTTCCTCTTGTTTCCTTTGTCCTTCCGTTCCTCTCTCTCTCTCTCTTCACTCCGTTTCTTTTCCGATCGTCCTTCCTTGCTCGTCTTATGCTCTTGCCTCCTTTGCTTGTGCTTCCTTTGTCTTTGTCTTTCTCTCTCGACTCTTTCGTTTGTTTCCCGATCTTCTTTCTTTCCGTACCTTCCTTTCTGTAGACAAGTCTTTCGCTAGAGTTACCTCCTTTGCTTGTGTTTCCGTATCTTCCTTTCTGATCATTCAGGGTTTCGTATTTCGCAAAGTTTCTCGAGCTCGTACTTTCTTTCGGTTTTTCAAAGATAGATAGCCAAGTTCCCTTCTAAGCGATTTGCAGCTTGCTTCTCTAGAAGTCTTGCTGGAATATCCGTAAGCTTTCGTGCTCACCTCATCGCTGTCAAGTTACACCCAAACAAGAAAGAAACAAGATGGCTCACTCCAACCTCAACAAGCTTCCTGCAGGGTCAGCTGATGAGGGTATGCAAGTAGAAGCCGCAGAGGACGAGAATCCTCCTCCAGAACTCGCAGCAGCTGCAGAGACTCCCACTAGGGTTCCGATCCCCGCAATCCCCGGGGCGCCGCAACCACCGATGGGGGAGATGCCGGCGCCGCCGCCTGAGCTGTGTTGGCTCCACGTTGTCCAGGCATTGCTGACAATGCCTCCTCTTCGTCCTGGAGCATTTCTGCATTATTACACACGAAGCAACTTGCCGGGGTGGCGTGGAGCAGTCAGGTATAAGAATCTAAGATCCCATCACCCATGTTGCTGCTCATCACCAGATTCTTTGAAAGTTTTGGTCGTGAACTCACACTCATGTTCTGTGGAATCTGAATCTCTGAGCTTCAGCTGGACCTCCATGATACTTCATTTCTGGATGGATTGATATGTGCTGCAGTGCGTTTTACGACTATGCTACAGCGGAATACAACACGCGTCTGGCTGCAGATATGCTTAACAGTGATATTGTGCATGTGCTGGCCACTATTACACAGCAAGCTGCCCTTGGTAAATATCTTCCTTCAAACCCCAGTGGGTGTATTGTATGTACAAGCTGCAGGTCCTAGGGTTAGAGGCCTTTCCAGATATTCATGCTTGTCTTCAGGTTGTGGGTGGTCCATGATGAGATTCTCTCTGCAAAACACAGCCAGCAGCTTAAAATGTCAGATTCATAGGTGTGCGACTGAGTGCAGATGATCAGGAACTTCTTTTGCTCACATATTCTATATGTTTTGGTGTGGACAGAATATCATGCCGAAACTGCGAACGTTGCAGAAGGAGCAGATGGCACTGTTGTCGAAGCTGGAATTGCAGATGCAATATTGCAGGTGTGAATGCTCATGATTCAATTCATGATTCTCCTCTTCTTCATGTCTTCGGGTTTTCGGGATCATAAGCTGATGATTCATGTCTGTGGTTTGTGTATTCAGCTGGAAGATCACGAAACTCTGCGCCCACATGAAGATGGTCCCAACAACAACGGGAATGCGTGATTCCACCCGAAAGTGTATGCTATAGTTCATGATGCGAGGAAGTACCCATTGGCTGCAATGCTGGATTTCGGGAAGTGGGCTGTGGGCAGATCCATATCTTCAGGAATTTGTGTCATGACTCATGCAGGTTGGTAAATCATAACATTGGAAAATCTCAAGGAAAACACAGAAAAAACATTTGCAATAAGTAGGTTCCCTGGGAGTGCTGTAGGTCGGTTTCAAAACGATCTCCAAGGGCTAGGGAAGAGTTAACGAGTTGAGAAGTGAATGTTTCACCAGACCTTTATCTAGCTAGCTACTAGCTAGAAGATGATTGACATTTTCTCTGGACAGAAACTTTGACTTGGCTTCCAGTTTCTTCATCTTCGTTATGTGCAGAAGAAACTCAAGAAAACACATGACTTACAACTGCAGCTGTAATGCAATCCCCCACTCTACATTTTTTGAATTTTGCAGTGTTAAATGATGGTGATGTTGAACTTATCGTTGGCCATGATTCTAATCTAGTTTGGTGCAGATCTCAGTTCCATTCTTTTTTATACTAGTGACTGCAATTTTGTACTAGATTCGAAGAGTCAGGCAGCTGAAAAATGAATTTTTCAATAGATCTTTGTCTATCTAACTAGCTAGAAGATGGTTGACATTTGTCTTGGACAGTTCTGCTTCGACTTGGTTTGCAGCTAAGAGACTAGTGATCAGACTTTGCAACAGCTCTGAGATGATTGATCATGCCTCTCGCACAGTAGCTTTCCAGTTTCTTCATCTTCCTTATGTGCAGAAGAACTCAAGAAGACACAAGACTCATGACTGAAGCTGTCATGCAAGCCCCCACAGTTCTACAGTTTTTGAATTTTGCAATGGGAAATGCACTTCGTGATGTTGAACTTTGTCTTTGGCCATGATTCTGAACTAGCCAGCTAGGTGCACAGATCTCAGTTCCATTCAAAATGGTTCTATCAGAGCTTAGAAACTGTATGATCATGTGAATTCTGAGCTTTCTCAATTCTCTCCCGGCCCCAGGTAATGAAGTCCAAGCTGCAGCTGCTTGATCAATCTAGAACATTGAACCAGCAGCTTAATTGGTTAGTCTCCAGCATCTCCGGCTCTCTCTTTCTCAAGTTCTGAACCTCAGGGCACTGATGCACTTTAAGATCGTCATGAAAACAAAAAGTTGCAGCAGAACATATAACATGCATATATTTGTGTCCCAGACTCCCAGTATGCATATTGTAGAGATTTGCGGAACTGCTCCAGCTGGGGTATCAATTTTATCACAAGACAGGCATATCGAGTCCCAATAACAACAAGAGTACCAATGACCTAGCTACTGCAGTACTTAAGCTGCAGTTATAAGTAGGATTAAGGATTTGAAGGGTGAACATTAAGAACTTACACAGAGAACTTTGAGATGAAAGTGCAGATGACCTATTTAATCAGACTCCCTTCAATCTATTCAAAAGTTTGATCCATTTTATTTATAATCGACGTACAAGAGACAGCTATGGAGCTGCTCTATGAATGAATAGATAGATGGAATGAAGTTGTGAAGATTTTGCAAGATCTAAGTGTGTTTTTTTGACAACCCACTGTCTCATTCATGAATGCTTGTGATAAAAAGAGGTGACAAGCCTTACAATTATTATCATACTAGTGTACGTCTTCGGGTGCAGTAATTGTTGGAGTTCATATTGTTGGAAACTTGTTTTGAAAGGGTAGAATGTATCTTTCTGTGCATGCAGATATCATGAGCTACTCAGGTGCTGGCCACACCTGATTAAGGTCCCTAATCAATGAATTTATTTGCACACTCGTGTGAGCTCTCTCACATGCTGCTGCAAGGATATTCCATATTTACAAGAAATTAGGAGAATTTGAACTCTCATATGATCTCTCTCACATGCTGCTGCAAAGATAGTCCATCTTTAGAAGAAATTAGGAGAATTTATATTCTAGTGTGATGATCTCGTATTCTCACACGTGCAGAAGCTAGAAAGATTATCACATTCCAGCTTCAGATTTCGAAGTTCAAACTCAATTAATTATCTATTCGGAACGTAACATAGGTGATCTGAAAAGCCATACATGCAAGACTAGATCTGTGCAAAGCTGCTGATATTTAACTGAATTTTTGTCATCAATCATGAGCGCTGTTGCTGCACGTGGAATTATGAGCATTCTGATACTGTTAAGTGTTAAGCCTGTTCAGTGCTTTTTATTTCTCACTTTCTTAACGGAGCCAGGTGGCGAGCATCCCTAGGCAGAATTTGACGTAACTGCCGCCTTTATTTCAGGGAATCCCTGAAACTGTAGCCAGTAAGCATAAATGTTGCAAAAGCCTCCCTGAGAAAACAGTTTTCTGACCCTTGTACGTGAATTTATTTTCCTTCAAAAAGGGAACTCGTGACCTAATATTCCATTTTCAGTAGCCCCCCATAAAGAAACTGAGCTCGCCTGATGAGGCTAACCAGGGTTTCTTTTAAGGATGTTTTGATGCAGTCAAAGTGGCCATCATCCAGAAAATAATTTTGTCTGGCAAATTTGGGCCATTTTTTTCCTTGAAAATTCCTTTGTTTAGGTCGAAATATTATTTTTCAGGTTGAAATTTGGCGAAAATTCGTGAGCTGAGGCTAACTTTTCTGTATCCTCTGATTGATACTAAAATTCAAGTTTCAAGAAATTTTTTCCCTATTTGATATGGTAAATTAATATGTGGTCTTAGTCCATGGCTACTGAATATTAATTACACCATCCCTGGGCACATTTCCTGAAGTCCAACTGCAAAAAGAAACAAAAATTTGATAACGTGATGTCGATCAGAGCGACTCTTTTATCGCCAATGGAAAATCCAATGCAGTAGGAATCATCATGCAGTTCATGAGGCTACTTCGTGCTCCGTTTTCGCGCGAACGCAAAATCCAAATGCAGTTGAGATAGTCCTCTTTTTTTCCGCAAAGAGAAACTCGTCCAACTGTAGCTGCATAAATACATACTGTCCGGCGAAGCTTGTACGTCGCCTCTTTTTGTAGCATAATTAGTTCACAAACCTTGGACAACAGCTCTTATGCGGGTAACTTCAATTGGCTAATCAATTTGCAAGCTATATCCGGCTAATCAGTGCACGTGTAAATTGAGCAATTTAAATCCAAGCCGACTAATATGTACGTAGGGTTCCAATTTCGTAGTAAGTTCTGCACGTGTCGGTAAGGTCACGCGCACCCACGTAGTTATCAATCGATTTCAATTGTGTAATAATTTTAGTTAGCCCCGTTACGATATACGTGCTGCCTCACGTGCGTTACAGCTATCTATTGTTGTCCTATCATCGTGCCAATCGTCCGTGCGTCCGTGCGATTATAACTAACAGATGTGACAGTCTATAAATTGTCTTATCTGTTAGCAGCACGTTCGTAGCTTGTGCCTACAGCCGCCTACCGCTGCTAGTGGCTACCAAATGAAATGGACGTACTGCGCAAAGCGTGCACTTTCAAGATGATGATTGTAAATTACAGCATTAAATTTTTCACTTGAGTCCAGCCCCAAAGAAAAATTTACTGACAAGTTGCCAAGTTATTTTTGCAATAAAATTTTCGTATTTCTTTTTAAAAATTTGGAATATTTTGGATAAATGTTTTTTTTCTAGTGTAAAATGTGCGACAATTTTTGGCTAATGTTCAGGAAACTTTGCCAAATTCTCGATATTATCACAAAATTGAAAGAAAAACCCTAGACATCATGTGATGCATGAATTATTAGAGATCATGAATGTTTTTTTGGCGGGGGGCAAGACTTGAGTTAAAGAAATAACTGATTTCTTTCTTTCTGAAATGGTCTTGAAACTACTGATCATTTCCCATGATACACTTAAACTATATTTCTACCTGCATGCGCTAAGGGTGGAGGCACGAGCGCATCCATACATGTGGACTCATAGCCACGATCAATAGATGACAATGGAGAACAATATTCCCATGTGCTGCAGCTCAGTGCCACGGGTTTAATGGAGGTCAAGTCCAAGTTATTGAGTGCTACATACTGTAAGTGTCAAAGTGCACTCGAAACGAGGAATTTAAGTGCAAACGCAAACTCCAGAGTTTTTAGGCATGTCTAGAGAAAATTCCATTCCTTCCTGCAACATCATGAATATGAGTACTCTTCAATTTACCAGAATCATGATCTTCAGATAGTTCGGTTCTTGTGTTTTTTTTAAAAGCACAACAGCAGACCCAACACGACAAACCATTGGAACCCCCAACTCAAGCTCATTGGCTGAGGGCTGATCTTCACATAGCTTTGAAGATTGGGTTTGTCAAACTTTGGAACACAGGCTTGACGTCTCTCATGATTTGAAGATCCCAATATATGCTGCTGCAGCTTCCAACTCATCATACAGATTTAGTTATGAACATTCTTTTCCTCTCTTTTCTTCAAGTGTAGTCAATTGTTTTGTCTAAGAAGAAGAGAGTTCACAGTTCATCAACCTTTTTCTTTTTCTTTTTTCCCATTTTGGTGATGGAGCACTAGTGGTGATCATCCCAAAAAGGATTAGCATTGATGGGGACAAGTTATTGGAAAACTCTCAAAACAGTAGAAAATCTGGGAGAAAACCTGACTTAACACTAGGAACCTGTCTAAATCTGGTGAACTCTTTTGTGGGGTGTGATTAAATTTGGGGAGATTTTGAAAAATCTGTGAAAATATTTTCTTCTTTAAACTTTTTTGGGTGCATTTTTGCACCAGTTTGTTAGAAAATTAAAGGCTGCAATTAATATAACTTTGTGCACATAAATATTTTGAAGTTTTTTTTAAAATTCCCTTAAGATTTCTTTGAAACAAATGTTTGTGCACTGAGATTTTCGAAATAATTTTAGTTAATTTTAATTTTTTTCAAGAAAAATGATAGCATTGATATATTTTGAAATGCAGTTTCTAGAATTTATCAGGATCTCAATGGTTATGTTTGCAGCTGCATTTTTTGGGGCTAAATTTAGCCAAATTTCCGCATGTGAAGGTGGTTTACTACATATACACTTGTAACAAAGGTGAAAATTCGATGTCATTTTGTCACAAAGCTATAGTTTTGTAGAAGGATGGAATTGTATGAATTTTTAGATCATCATCCATTTAGCTGGATGGAAGCTTATGAACATGTCAATGATACCCAAATTGTTGTTCCGGAGGGACACTTAATGTAAAGTTTGACATCTACATGCATCAAACAACCATCTTTAGCGGATATTATTCAGATAATTGTCCTTTATAACAATATTATTATCTAATTTTTTTATATATACATAGTAAAGCCACCCTATATTTTATTTTAGATTATTACATACCCAATTCACCCACAACTTTGGCTTCTCCCTTGCAATTTTGTTTGGATTATTAGGGTCAATTGGTAGAACAAAAATGGGGCAAATGTATTCAATTGAGTTATATTATAATATCTTAACTTTTATTTTAAAGACGATACACAATCTGTCTTGGCACAAGAAACAATCAACATATGAGAATTTTGACCCCTACAATTGGTTTATTCCTATGTGGGAAGAGGTCACTATACTCACCCCCTTATTGTTTTGTTAACTAATGTACATTTGGAAGCATCGAACAGTGTAGGTGTTTTGCAGGACAAGGTCCTTGAAATTATCTTCTTTTTTTTTTCCTCTACCAAATCCAAATTTTTTTAAGTGTACCAAAATCTTGTCACAACGTCACCTTTTTTTATCTTTTCTTCCTAATCTTTTTTATCATGTAAAGACACATTTATGGATGATTATGATGAAATTTACAATTTTAATGATTTAAAATATAATCCTTCTAAAGTTTTGACAATTTTTAACTCATTATTTTTTATGGGGATCAAAACTATAAGGTAAAAAAGGACTACAATAAAAACTAGGCCTTTTTCATTTGGTGTAATACACCTTAAAAGATTTTCACCTTATCGTCTTTTCCTTTTTTACTTTCTTGATAGGTTTTTGCATAGTCATTGAATTATTCACATGCGCAACAAGTAAATGGGATGGTGGGATGGTTTTCTCTTAGGTGAAAATCCTTTAAGGTGTACCACACAAGACAAAAAAGGCCTAGTCCTATTTACATTCCTTTTTTACCTTATATTTTGATCCTCATAAAAAATAATAAATCAAAAAATCTCAAAAATTTGAAAAGGATTATATTTTAAACCATGTTACAATTTTAGATTCCATCATAATCATCCATGGGTGAAAGCATGTTAAAGTATACCAAAAAAGTTATCAAAATAATAACAAGTTCAAAAATAGGAAAATTTTCACGAAAACATAACAAAGTATATTCAAATTTTATTTAAAGTAATTTTAAAATATTGAACCTTCAATTGGGTTTATTGTAAATTGGAATAATAAAAGTAGGGAATAAGTAGGTTTGAAATTGATTGGTCAATATGGTGTTCAAACCTACTTTTTCATTAGAAATTTTAATGAAATATACATGTATTCATGAAATTATAACATAAAGATCATTGTATATTCAAAGGCCTCACCAAAAAAACAAATTTATTTTCTTTTAGGTAGAATATACTTGACACACTTGAATCAAATGTTACATTACAAAAAGTAGGTTTTAAAAACTACTTGAATTTTTGAAATTTGACTTCAAACCTACTTTTACAATGCAAAATTTTAAAATTAATGCATAATTATGAAATGGTATCTTGTTGTTTATCATTCAACTAAAAAAATTGAATGTATAACAATTTTGGGATGGATTTCAGTCCTATTTATTGTTCATTTGACAAGTAAATTGGTAAGTACTTTTAGTTGTACATTTAATTGTGATTTCACCCCCATAAATGTGTTTTTACATGATGAAAAAGGACTAGGTAAAAAATACAAAAAAGGGTGACACTATGACAAGATTTTGGTACACTTTAAAGAATTTAAACCCCCTTCCTTTTTATCCACATCAACTGTTGCCTTCATCTCATCCCATCTCTCGGGTGATAGCACACTAAGGGGGGGCGGGGGGGAGATGTTGTCACATTGTATTGTTTTCCAGGGGTGTCCATGTTTGAACTTCAACTATGGTAATATTGGAACATGTTTTTCTAAAAAATTTGCATAATATGGTAAATTATAACACAAAGAATTCAATCGCAAGAATTTTTTTTTCTTATTTTATATTTTGCAATTCCAAAACATATTTGTGACAAAAAATGTATGTCACTATGTATTCAAAAATGAAAATATACTCAAACAATGATTGAAATGATTTTTAATCTTTATGAAATTTGTAATTTTTATTAAACATTGTGATTCCATATGATTGGAATAAGTTTGTGAGTTATGTGAAGAGTTTGATAATTATCATATCACCAAATGGGTGTTTTTGGGGGCAATGAGCATAAGTATGTGATAAATTAACATTTTGACAAACTGTCACTTTCAAATGGAAGATGACAAGATATGTGAAGTGGGTCATTTTTTAAATTTTCATTTCAAACATTTTTTGGTTAACTAATTCAAACCCAAACCTAATGTAGTCCAAAAACAAAAACATGCTCTACTATATTATATATACCATAAATATAAATTATTCCTTGAATTTAAGCTTTTTTTTAAAAAAATCCAAATAATACTAAGTATCATTAATTTTGTGAAAATCAAAATATCAAGCCCAAACACTCAAAATAAAACCCAAAATCAAATGCAATATGTTTTGCAAAAATATATTTTACATAAATGTTGTGAAAGTGCCTCAAATGGCGCCCTCGTAATGTGTTTTCACCCTCCCTTTCACATCTTTCCCTTTTAAATCTTTCCCTTTTAGCTCTATAAGGCTTTTTATGTTGAAGCCCCTTCTTATGTTCAATGGTTATAGAAAAAAATAGTTTCATTTAGTCTTTTTGGATCATAGATTAGTCCTGGTAGGGTCTTTTTCTTCAATGGGTTGAATACATGCACAAGCATTTTTCACAGATTTCATGTGTATTTTTATAGGTTTGTTTCATTGGCTTGGTGAAATATATTAGTTCCACTCCCAATTATGACATGGAATTCAAAAATGGGGTTTGCTAAACTCATCAACTCAATGCCCCATGAGGCAACAGATGAAACTATCTCCTAGATTCCAAGGTTTTGCTTTAAAAATTGCTTCCTCCAAACCCACATATGTACCCAAGACCTTGGATACAAGGCTTGAAGGATTTTTGGTTAAACTTTTGTAAAACAATTCACATCCAGCTAACTATTCTCTTGGAAATTTTTCAATATTAATCGCAATAAAACCTTTTCAAATTATTGGTATTTAGTGCCCACTAAGTCTTTTTTTTTCTCTTGGCTAAAAGAACACTTGGTGGCCACTAGGTCCCATTTTTTCTTCATGGACGAAAAGGGCACTTGGTGGCCATCAAGTCGTTTATTCCCTTGTTGTCAATTAGAATAGCACTAATGGCCACCAGGTGCTTCTACTTGCTCTTCATTGATGAGAAAGGCATTTGGCGACCACCATGTGTTTTATTTTTCCATCATCAACTTTTTTTCTCATTTGCTCTTTATGGATTAAGAGCATACTTGGTTGCCACCAAGTCCTTTTTTTCCTCATTGTCAGCTTGAAGGGCACTTGGTGGCCACCATATGTTTTTTTTTTTTTCATTGTCAACGAAAATGGCATCTGGCAGCCATCAAGTGCCTTTTTCTTCTTTTTATCAATTAGAAAAGTACTTAATGGCCACCATGTGTTTTTGTTTTCCTCTTTGTTGACAAGAATGGCACCTAGTGCCCACCTAATGTCTTTTTTTCCCCTTTGTTGATGATTAATAACACCTAGTGGTCACCACATACCTTTTTTTCCTCTTTGTTAATGAGAATTACACTTGGGGGGCACCAAGTGCCTTTCTTTTTTCATTGTTAATTAAAAACAAACCTAGTGGTCACTAGGTTCCATTGTTTCCATTCATCAACGAAAAAAGCATCTAGTGGCCACTAGGTGCTTATTTCCATCTTTTTCGATTATAAAAAATCATGCATTCCTCAATGATATGGGCACTAGATGTTGTTTGCAATTTTTAAATTGCACATAGTGGCCACCAAGTACTATTATATTGTATTATTTAAGGTAAAAATATTTAGATTAAATATTGTATATTGAGAAGGTGGGGGTTCGTGAGGTTCTTACATTGTTGGTGATGAGTGCTTTAGACTTGGCTAAACATGCAAGAAACATGATTATCATTTCATGGTTAATGAATAAGATTTTCCAAAAAATTAATCATGATGTTAAAAAAATCATTAGTTTTAATATAAAAATTTTAAAACAAAAATAATTGGCATTGATAGGAGAATAATGTGTGCTAGCATATAAAGAAATTTAGGCAAAATGAATTCTACAACATAAAAGTTTTAAAAGGTGAAAGTATAATAAAATATACCAATTGGTGATCTTTACCAACAAGTAAAAGTGAATTTATAATCTTTTACATTTTAAACATTTTAATCATGCCATAAATTTTGGGATGTACTTATCATATTAAATAAATCATATATGATTTTTTAATGTATGTTATTACTCTGAAATGTGTAACAAATTGATGTAAAACCTAGACATAAAACCCTAAACAAAGTTTTGATATCTTAAACCCTAAACCTTAACTTCAATAAATTTTGTAGTCACAATAGAAGACATAGGTCTTTTACAATGTAGTGTTGATATATAAAAACACCACATTAACCTAGCAAGGAAATCACAAATACAAAAATAAAAAAAGCAATGGGAGTAGAAAAAGTAATTGTACAAGTTACTACAACCTTGTAGTAAGTGCATCCTAAAAGTATGCAAATACAACATCAAAAGTAGAAAATCTAAATTTACTTAGAGGTCATAAATAAACTAAAATGTTGTTGTAATGAATTGTTGAAAACAACTTGATTTTTTCATAATCGCATTGATCACAACTATGATGTGGGAAAGAAGAAATGAAAAAGTTGCAATTAAATATGAAATCACAACTTTCAACTTTGAACTCTCTTTTTCTAGCATTAAATACAAAAGCAAAAAATAAAATGTAAAGAATTGAAAGATGAAATTTTGTTCTAGGTAGCTACATTTTACAACCAAGTAGTGGATACAGAAGTGAGGAATTCTCATAAAATTCAAGGGCAAACCTAGAATAAAACATGAAAAAGAAATTTTGAGAAGAATAATATTTTGGGAAAGGAAGAACATATGCATTTTGTCATGCTTGTGTCTGAATTTGTAGTGTCTTGACTCAAGAATACAACTGCTCTTAAAGCTTTAAAAAACAAAGCACTTTTGAAATTCTTTACATGAACACAATAGAAACACTAAAATCCTAGGTAGACCTCAGCACTAAATGTCACAACATTGAGCACTCCAACAGCATAGTCAATGTGATACATTTCTTGAATGTTTTGCCTCTAGTTTGTGCACACAATTCAATGGGAAAGTGGTGAAACTTCACGGGGTCCAATATTCTAATACCTAGATTCCTTTGCAAAATTAACAACAACTAAAAGTTTCAAAGTTTTTTACATAGTGCAACCTTTAAATCTAATGATGCACAATTTGTAAAATATCTAAATACTACATAGTCTATAAGAGAATTCTATCTTTAGGTGTAGTTTAATGAACATCCTAGGGTTCATGTTGAATCTGAATTGTGGCCTTTTACCATATCATGGTTAAAAACATTTGTTTGCACAAAATTTGAAGGGTTGCTAGGGAAAGAACAAATTCAATTAAGTGTTCACAGTAACTTATGTTGTTGGTTTGTTTGGTGGGGTCGGCACCTTTACAACCATGGCAATTTGAAGATTCCAATTTTTTTTAAAAAATTCTACAAGAATAATTGTGAATAATATGTGAAAAATCAAGAAAGACTCCACAAGTTTTCTAAAATATAGAGGCTAACTATAATTTGTTCTAAAATATGCAAACTTTGCAATTTGATCCATTGTGGAAATGACCTTCTCATTCATTTTTCCTTCAGGCCATCTAAGTTCCAATCTTCAAAGATTTCTTTTTGAATTTTCCTGTGTTACAATTTCTTCATTTTTTGTTTATGTTTTCCTATTTTCACACTTGATTTGGATAGTTCCAAATTCCCATTTTTGCACACTTCCTCTCATCAAGGTGCAAAACTCGAGAAAAGTACAGAATTTAACTGCATTACCTAATAGGACACACAGAAGGAGCTTGAGTTGTGCAACATGATATATACCATAATATGTCCATCTACAATTGAAATCAGAGTTTAAAATCCAAATATTGTTTTCTGCAATCAATAGGCTCTAAATTAATGTATCATAGTATGTATGTCCATTGTCCTCATAAGGTCCATCATTTGGGAAATCTATTGTATCTTGTGGCACTATGCAACAGATCTGGACACCTTCTGACATTATAGAGGTATTAGAAAAACCAAACAGTAGTTCTTCTGATATCTCTATTTATTAACTGTGGAATCATCATCAGTTCAGTGAAGCTCCTGAGCCAATAATGAAAATTGCAATGAAAATGGAAATCAGGACAACTGAGATGCCAGCAGCAAGAAAGAAAGAACTTCCCTGGGGACCTTCATTTGCTTTCTTTCTAGCTGGGCCCTTTTCATTGATGAAAGCAAGGGCATCCTCCACATTGAATTTATCGTCAGTTTTGCACTGGGTCTTAGACTTTGATTTCTTAGAACCTTTCTTCCCATTTGATGGGCCACACACTGTAGTCACAGCTGTTG
>Ga0116227_10010798_pt1 | contig 15718 bp, 5 predicted proteins | sample S1TSphgellanicum_FD_89693 | JGI IMG/M metagenome (GOLD analysis project Ga0116227, IMG submission 89693) | Host-associated microbial communities from peat moss isolated from Minnesota, USA - S1T2_Fb - Sphagnum magellanicum MG | ecosystem: Host-associated > Plants > Peat moss > Unclassified... | reverse complement strand
AGATCGATGCTGATGGAAATGTTGAAGGCAGTATCCAAGAGCTTGATGAGGATCACAGTAAGAGCCCACAGGTGATCCTTTGGGAGGATCAGGAACTGCAAGGCTTTGTCCTCTTTGCATCTCCTGAGCTCATGCTGCCAGTTTCCTTAAAGGGGCCAGAAGCATTCAAGAGCTGCCGGAGATCCGTGGAAACTCATTCTCAATCTGTGGGGAGCTCCAAGCTTGATGTCCATGTTCGTGTATATCGGCTTATCAAAGCTATGAGGTCACTCAGCCTTCAATTTAAAGTTGACTCTCCAGATTTTGATCTTGTCGGTGTTGTAAAGAGGTATACTTGTGTTGGTTCTTTTGGTAGCCAAAGATGTCTGAGTAAAGGATGTCAAGAACCTCAACTATCCAAAGACTCTGAGAGATTGGCTTCAAATGAACACAGGGAAGTGAGAACCCGAGCTCTGCAACTTGTGAATGGGATGGCTCGAAATAGCTTATCAGAGTGTTGTGGCAGAGAGGATTCTGCTTCTGGCAGTGGCAGGAAGGAGACTCAGGAAGTAGTGATGCTCACATCCTCAAAGCAGGTTGTGGAAGTTCTGTTAAAGTCTGGCAATGTTAAGGATTCTGTCAGAGTCTCCACTTTGTCAGTCTCAGATGGAGTGAATGCAGCAATGGTGACTGCGGGTCCCTTGATCTTGAAGGAATGTCTTCCTGTCTCCCAGACAGCTCATGCTATTGCCTCCCCTCAAAGAGATCATGGGATCTCCATGTCAGAAAACATTCAACATCCTGTTCATTTGGAGACTACTTTGTGCAGCAATCATGATGATTTGCATCTGAAGGCTGTTCAGGCCAATGACATTGAACCAAAATCCCCTTCGAGTCCTGCAAAAAATGTCCAGCAGAAGACAGCAGACAGTAATGGTCTCTCAGCCGGTCGGCAAGCCCTCTCCCTTAAAGACTGGGTGGGCTGTGCTGCCGGCTCAAGTGACCTTTCAGGCAAGGGATTGCCTCCAACAACTTCAACTTCAAAGAAGCGAAAAGCTACATCACTTTTGTGTCAGCTGCAGGCCTTTGAAGAAGCCCAGAATCTTCTTCTGCACACTGCAAACCCTGAGGGGATTCCAGATGCTAAATCAGCACGGCTCTCAAGTCCTCTGACTACCACTTCACTACTTCAGCCCACAGATGTCAAGTTGAGGCAAAGTTTATGCATTGCAAAGAATGTTGAGTTTGCAGAAGATGCTTCAGGATCTGGGAACAGAACTGTCAATCCAGTTGGGTTGAGAACTATAGTTACAAGGGAAGACATCCTTCTAAACAATCTGAATGAAGGTGAGCAATCCAGAGAAGCACATGGTGTGCAACTTATGCAAACTCAGAATGGGATTTTGGGGCATCCAATATATCAACCTTGTCATTGTTCCAGGCAACTGTCACACCAAGACCAAAACCATAGCAGAGAGATTCCTTCCTTACTCGGCCATCAAGAAGAGAACAAAGCAGAAGACTATAGCTGGCTTGATACGTACACCCATGTGAAACCGCAGGCTTTGGAGAAACTCAGGAAAGCAACCATGAAATCATCTTTTTCATTTGCTGACTTTGGCATTTTCTGTGAGTTTGCAGCCAGTGCAACCATCTGTAGTGAGGGACATGGTTTTCAGCCAAAGGTAAGCTTCAGCTGACATCAATCCGCAACAATTTTTGAATTATAGTATAGCTTGTGTGACTCATGTTTTGGGGCTCCTTTAAAAAGCCTAGTATGCATTGACATATTCTGTCTTCATAGCTTCTGGCAATTGAAGCTTTGCCAGAAACTATGAAGACAACTTATTTCTTTTAACTTGCCTGAAAGACCATTGAACAGGGGTCTTTTGGATTCAACTTATGAATGGACCGTTTTTCCCACCACTTTTGGATTTACAATAGGAGATCCATAAGCCCTTTTTCCAATGGAAAACTAGTTATTGTTTAGCGATGTTAGGGTTCAGATTTGGTGTCAACTATGGTAGGTATTTGCAAACTATGTAAAAGCACTTGGAGAAATTTCCTAGTGTATTTGGAGGGTGCCTTATATCCATGACTATCCCTCCTAGAAAAGAGGAGCAATCTTACAACTACTCTTTAAGAGTGGGAGAGAGATTAGGCCTAATTATAGGTGTAAGATCCCTCCCACTCTTACAGATTAGGTGTAAGAACCCTTCCCTTCCCCTTGTGATCCACCTTGTGCTGGACAATGGGTAAAGCCCAGTGGTGGGAACATACCTAAAATACAGGGCCAGACTTCGCTGCTGCCTTGTTTTAGCCCCCTTATTTTGGGCGTCCCCTGATCCTGGTGCTTTACCCTACACTGAAACATATATGGGCTTTCTTGAAAGGCAAATTTATGAAATCACAGTATGTTGATAAAAACCCTTATGTTCAGCATTAGGTTTTGTTGATAAAATTGTGCAATTTTCAACCATGTTGAAAATTTTGTTGTGAATGAGTGGTGTTACTTTGAGAGCTTGAAATTATTAGCTTGTGTTCTTTTTTTCCATTCTTTAATTTTACAATTATGCAATTTTATTTTGATATAGAGGTTGAATTGGAGTTATGAGCCAATTTTTGGGTGGGTTTGTTATTCAACAGAGATATCTGGAATTGGCTTTTCTGTAGCCAAATCTAGAACTGAACTGGATGCATAGAATTTCAAATGATTCTACTACACTTGCCCCAAGTGCCTGGGTATTCAGGTATGTCAGGTGTTTTCTTTTGGGGTTTAGGGGCTGAAATAACTAGGGTTTAGGGGTGCATGGGTGGGAGTTGCCATTGCCTCATCGTCATCTCACCATTTTCTTTCCCACCTCCATTGGTTCTTTTCATCCTGAAGTCAATTTCTTTTCCTCTTATGTACTTTAATAATTTTAAGCAAGTTTTTAAAGAAATTCAAAACATTGAAACACTGTGTATAATGAATGCATTAGAAAGAAAGAACAAACAAACATGTGAAGAGTTTCAGATTTTGAACAGAAACCCAAATGTTTTGGGTATATATATCTGTGGGGTTACCAAGGGTAAATACATATACCCAACCAGCTTCTAAATGTAAATATTCTGAGTACAAATGAAAGCATTGCCCTTACTTTGATCCAAATTGTGATAGGCATAATACATTTATGGATATATGTGTGTGTTGTTTATGAAAGATGAGACCGAGGGAATATCTTCTCAAACCCATGCAAATGTGCTTAGTATTTAATCATGAACCTAACTCAAAGAAATATTCATTGCTCTGTTCTATTTTTACACCAAGAGCTCGTCTGTTTCTGTTTTATTGGCTACAGAAGAAATGTGGTTTTTCATTTAGGGCATGGGCAAACATGGATTATTTTTACTTCGTTGAGAATCATGGGTTGTCAACCCTAAGAACCGCCCTGATACCCAGATGGGGTTTTGGTGCAATGTCTCTAGTACCCATTAATATTGGAGCCTAAGAACCTCCCTGATACCCAGATCGGGTTTTGGTGCAAATGTCTCTAATGCCCATTAACATTGGAGCCCAAGAACCGCCCTGATACCCAGAGAGGGGTGTTGATGCAAATGTTTCTAATACCCATTATTAACATTTGGAGGAAACTTGTGTGTGTGGAATGTTAGGATTTCCAGGCAACAAAAATCAAGTAGGTGTAGTAGACTTTCTCTTTTGTCCTATTTCAATTTGGCCATGACCTAACCTAACCTAACCTAACCTAACCTAGGCCAAACCTTTTGGCAAGTGAGGCATTCTAAAAATAGTTCTCTAATTTAATACTCACAATAATAGTTTCAAAAGTAGAGGGCTTCCCATGTGACACTTGGTAATAACTCCAAAGAAGTGTGACATAGAGTGAACTTGAGGAATGTTGAGCCAGGTGTTATTGTGAACTCTTAAATTGTTTTGTTTCGGAGCTTACTCAACATTGCCTATTTTTTAACTTGTTCCTAGTTTGAACTTGCAACAAAAGAGTAGCCACTTTGATGCTGAAGCAAGCAACTTGTTTTTTTCTGCCTTAGTGATTCAGAATTAATAGATTCTGCTACATTTTTGGTATATGCCATACATAATATCAACTATACTAGTTAGTGGGTCCCCTGTAGCAAAAACCCCCCATTGGGCCCAAATCTATTAAACCTCCTCCTTCCTCAACCCATCCCAATACTATTCTGATCCACATGGGCTTAACTTCAGAGTTCTTTTGAAAAAAACCCTAAAGAGCCATTTTTTCAAATTTTAATTAGTTTTTCTATTGATTAAAAATGATTTGAAATTCAACAACTTTTGCTTCATTGGTTTGGAAACTATGAAACAACAAACATACACACCCTCCTTGCCTTGTCAAGGGACTTTGTGGCGGTACCAAAAGTAGAGCAAGGGAGACCATAGTTTGGGAGAGCTACATTTGTGGTCACATCCTAACAGAACACCTATCACTTTGCCAACAAGTAGGTACCTATGGTTGAAAGCCAACACCTACCTACACTATTGTTTGTTAGAAAATTGTCTTCCAATCTACTTATATAATATCCTTGGTTTTGTCCGCTTAGATGTCTGTCCATTTGGTCGTCCTCCTTGGGGGTAAGGGGGTTAGGGTTAGCACACCCTTCATAATGAATATTTTTGGGCTTATGATATAGTTTACTTTATGCTTTACAATTGAGGGGGGGGGGAGTAAGGCCCATGGGTGAGGTGGGTTTCAGAAATAAGGGGTCTAGGAGGAGGGGCCTTACCTTATACTTAAGTAATTTTTAGCTTTTAAAGACTTGTAATAAAACTAAATTTTGCCAAGTTAGGAATTGGGATCAGGTTTTTTTCGTTATAATTTTTTTTTAAATAAATTTATTTATAAATGTGTGATATCGAAAATTTGGCGAAATTTCCAAAAATACTAGGGAAAATTAGTTGACTTTACACTAGGGAAACAAAAAAAATTCCCTATTTACACTAGAACTTGGGATCCCTTTTGTTTCCCTGGTTACCTTTCCCACGGAACGGACCTCTTCACCTATCTCCCCCCCCCGCTTCAACACAACAACTCTCATTAAACCAATGAACAAAGAGGAAGAGGAGGCCCCTTTGGAGGACCCATGCGTCCACCGGAACCGTCTTGCCTGGGAGAAGCACGCTCCCGATTTAAAATAAATAAATACAGTTTAAAGAAACTGAGGGACTTCACAGTGTCCAAAGGTCATGAGTACTCACTAGTGTTGGGGAAATAATATGGTTGCCTTAAAAAGTAACCTAAAAAGTGGTTACATATGTCAACCATTTTTCAAGCACATAAATAATACAAGGTCAATTTAAGCTCCAAAATTCGCTCTTCTGAAATCCTAAAGAGCACTTGAAGAAATTTACTTTACTAAATTCTATTTGGAGGGCTGGGTTTTGCTGCCATTTCTAACACCTTCCCAACATTGATTTTACCAGTGTTGGGTGGTTTTCCCAAAACAGGAATAGACCCTCTGTTTTTATTCTATCCAAAAAATTGTGTAGTGTTTTAAGATGGATGACCTACGTGGATGATAACCAGGTCATCATCCAGGTAGGGTATTAGATTTTGAAAATTCAATACCAAGTGGTTAGGTTATTATTCAATTATTAAACCAACCATAACCAACCTTGGTGGTAGGTTATTAGTTATTGGATTGAACAACTGGGTTGATGAACAGGTCAAAACAAGTGTTGGGTGGTTCGTAGAAGAACGAGGGATAGATACCCCAACATCATATATCAGGTTAGGTATATGTTCAATTACCCGTTGGTTCTCAAAAGTTTTCAACTAACGGGTTTTGGTACATAAGAATGGGGATCGATGACTCTTTAAAACAATTCAAAGAACCGCCCAACACTAGTTTCTACCATTGTCACCAAATGTAGGCAAAAAGCTTTAAGCTATTGATTTGCATAAAGAAATTCTCCTGACTTGTGTGATTTGTGCAAGGGTAGTAAGTAGACGGGTAATCTTGTCACTAGGAAGCCCAAGATGGAGGAGGTTATTATGGTCCCACTACCCATTTTATTATGGCTCAAGCAAGACACCCAAGAAACAAGACAAAAAAGGCTTTCATTAAAAAGCTCTCACCTGAAGTATGGAACTGCACCATACTATACTATAGGTGGAATGACAAAGTGGAATGATATCTACATTTTTGGAACAAGCTTTGGAAACTTGAACACCTCCCAGAAACTTGGCTAAACCTTGACCAAAAATAGCAGCCCACCAAGATTTCGGAGCTTCTTGTCATTGGTTGAATGATCCCTCCATTTTGGCTTTCATTTTGCTACCTTATTAGACAACCCATCATATCATTGGGCACATCACTCACTCACTCACTCACTCACTCACTCACTCCACCTTGAAAAAAAATTTACTTTGAAAGCTCTCTCTCTCTCTCTCTCTCTCTCTCTCTATAAGTGATTTGGAGTCTCCCACCTAACTTACACCTTCTATCTGGGCCCTACTAAGTGGGCCAGAATGAACCAGCACCCACCAGCACACCTTGCCAGGAAAACACTTTCTTTTTTGGGGGTTGTATGCCTGTCCCATTGCTAACCATGGTAGTCAGCTATGTGCTAACTACTAACCATGCACATGCATCTACCTACCTACCTACCTACCTCCCAACTCCCCCATAGCCACCAAATGCCTTGCCTACTCATTTACCTACCTACTTACATAGTTGGTAACCACTTACATCCCCTACTAACTTATCTGTGATACTTACTCATTCACATAGGTAGTTAGTTACTAGTTAACTCAAGTAGTGTGAACGGGAAGGAGGAGCTTACATGATAGTTAACTGAGTTGTGGTTTCATCTATAAGGTGTTTCCATTTTGGAGGTGCAATGTACAGGTGTAGACATAAAATACAAGATTTAGAATCTAAGGTATAACCTATAATGTATAGGTACAAGAATTAAAGGTTATGGGTTTATGGTTTAGGATATAGGACTCTCAATGTAGGGTTTAGGCCTTGGTTTTTAAGATGTGAAGCATACATTATTGACATTCCTAACCTTGAACCTCAATATTAAGCGAGACTTAGATGCATGCAATACCTACATTATCTCTATAAACTTTGATAAATAATTCAACAATGATTAGAACTTACAATATTACCACATGTGTGTGTGTGTGTGATGTGGTATGTAATAATTGCATTACTTAAGCTTTCACATTCATTTTTTATTCAAGAAAAAAAACTAAAGTTGAAAGCATTGGTTGGCAAAGATGCACACACACAATTTTAGCTTTTATCACAATACTTTGTATCAACTTTAATCAATTACACTAGTTTATTGGAACAAATTTTATTGGCCATATCATGTTTAACAATGTGAAAAGTTTTGAACTTTATTTATGTATATTGATGTATGAACCGATGGTAGTACCAAATAAGAATGTATGCATGCTTAAAACAAAGAAACTAATCATCCTTAAAATACTAAATTAAGGAGGCTATGTATTCTATGCCTTTGACTCAATGGGAGAATCCTTTCTCAATGTATTTTAAATATCTTCCATGTTGGGCATGTAGTTGTATTGTGCAAACACATCAATTGTCTTCTAAACATGGTTATGCATGAAGAATTAGTTGTGCACAAGGAGCATTTGAATTGTGGTAGACAACATGGCCATATTATACAAACACATCAATTCCATTTTAAACATGGGTGGTGTGTGAAGAATTGGTGGTGCACAAGGAGCACTTGAATTGTCTCCACCACAAACTTCTTTCCTTGAGCTATGGTTTTTGCCTCATGATCTTTTGGTATGGGTTGTTCAAAATGCAAATATTCATGAATTGGTGATCTTAGTTCATTTGGCCTTGGCACAAATTAATAAGCACTCATATGGATTGATCTCCAACTACATTTATAATTTATTGTGCCTTTTGCAAGTGGTGTTGGAGCATTCTCCTTACGACATAGGATATTACACATCCATCCATTATGGTGTGTGGGTAAATTAACAATAAAATGATTAACACCCACCTTGACTACTTAAAATTGATTACATTGAATTTACAAGTGGTAAAATCTTCTTAAAATTTTGAGATTTTGACACAAATTTTAAGTTTTTGAAATTTTAAAATTTCATAACTTTAAAATTGTGAGTGTTTTTTTAATGTGCATCATAGGTAATTATCATCTAAATTTTTTTAACGTCAAAATTTTCTTATTAAAAAAATCTTTTACATTTTCCCTTTGCAAAATTGATTGCTTCTAATGAAATTGTTGTTCAAGTTCAAAAGCCCTTTACTAAAACCAAAACCCAAAATTAAATTTGATGAATTTTTAATTTGAATTCCTCAACACACATATTAGTCATTTTACACAACTTGGAATGATTAACATGACTTTAAAATGTTAAAACAAAAACATAACTATTGTAGATTGAGATTTTTAAAAACTTGTGACACCTTTTTTGACTTTTATTAGCATGTTTTAACCCCATAACAATTCTTTTATTTTTCATTTACATTCAATAATAATAATAATAGTACTTAACAATTTGACATACTATTTTTTTGAAAATTCATATTTAAGCATTTTGTGCTTGTTAGCACCATATATGTGCAAGATACATGTACAATGACCTAAAATTTCACAATGGAAAAATCATTAAAAAAATGAACGTGCAAAACAATGGGAAGAAAATAAAAACCTTATGGTAGTTGAAACTCCACATCGGAGATGAAGTTCCACATTATTAAACTCCACCACTCTCATTGAACACCCATTTTATGCATCTACAATTTTGTAATTTAAAAAATTCCTAAACATAGGAAAGTTCCACTAGAAGAAAAAGTGTTGTTTCTAACCAATTTTTATAACTCAAAAATGTCATTTGCAACTAAAAAGTAATTGCAAACTACATTTTTAGTTGTGAAAATTGATCGCAAATGACAATTTTTCTTCTAGTCTTCATAGCTCTTATTTAATTGGATAACAACATATCAACACCATAGCCACACATTAATACTTTTGTTCTTATCTAGTCCTTTCCTCTAACATTATTTGAATAAAAATCTCATTTGTCCCCAAAGCTACAAGTATCTCTATGCAACCCATGAATGTGAAAATGTATCACAAACTTCATGGGCCACAATTTGGTAATAATAGTTGTGTGAAATTTTCTTTTCATAGGTTCGTATAAAATAAACATAGATGTCATTCATCTATATGTATTGTTTGAACATTGATGTTGTGTGCATTGTTTAAAAATGAATGTCATATGCTTATTCATATTGTTTAATCATAGATGTTGTATGTCTATTCGTGTTGTTTACACAAAAAAGTTATGCACATGGCTTCTATGTTTAAATAATGCACAATATTCGTGTTTACATAATATGAACCTATGAAATAATAGATTTCACACATATTTGGAACAAACCCATGAAACTGGAAATTTGTGATGTGATTCATTATACCTTAGCAAATGCAACAAAAACAAAAAGAATGACCTTCAATAATCGCTTTATAAACCTAACCCCTTTAATCATTTAAGAGGGTGTGGGTTCAATCTTTGGCATTTTGTAATTTTTTTCAAAAATGGAGGATATTGTGGTATAAAGTTTGTTGTTTCCTTATGCCATTTTCTAGATTTTCAACATGGCAAGTAGGTGGTTTTGACAATTTCCAAAAAAAATGTTTCATTAAGCAAAATATTATGGTAATCCTCCTATGTGGGTAAAGGTTTCATATTACACTTGGGTTTGTTGTTATTAATTTGTTGGAATATTTTCATTTTAGTCTATCAAATACAACATAATTGCCTTACATGGAAACATGCATCAACTTTTCTTCCCTTGAGAAATTAATTACCTTATTGTGATTGTTATGACAATACATCGTCAATTCATTACTTGTTTTGGACAATTTAGCCACTCACACACCTAGTTATGACTAGGTATTGCATGACTACATAACGCAAATGTAAACTACAAAGTTAATAGTGATAGAAATGGGTTTGCACCTAAAGTTGAAAGGATAAATGATGACCACCTTTATTTCATGAATTGTTGTTTAGATCCTTTCACTCAAAAATATGGTTCAATTAATTGATTTTATTTTCTTAATGTGTAAAAATGTTAGCAAAAATTGACTAATAATTTAAAAGGTCCCATTATAAACAATTAAGTAACATTTATTATTTGTAATATGCACACATTACAATGCAAATATTTAAATTGCTCCAAAGGCGTGACTAAAAGTTGCATTTAGAGACATGTTCATCTAGTTCATGGATTATTACTTATATATGGAGATGATAAGAAACAATCATTTTAAATGTTGGGGTTTAAGCCATTTGGTATTCAAAACTCATTTTTGTCATTTGAAAACATCCAAAATTCAACTGAAGTATTTAAAAAGCTACCATTAATATAAAAAATTCTTCTTTCAATTGACCTCCAAGGTTTTAAAAAAATCTATTAAAAGGGAAAACAAATTGTTGTTAGGATCCAAATTAACAAAACAAACAATATGTTTGCATGTTCTTATGTATTTGTGTATACATTGTTGTACTTTCATTATATGGATTGGGAAATTGAATTCTCATTTTTGATTTTTTTTCAAAGTCAAAAAGTCAAGACTATTTATTCCAAGAACATGTACACATTCTCTTCATTTCAATCAATGAGTCAATTTATTTTTATTTTTCTAAAAAAAATTGAAGTATATCACTTATACATTCAACCTATTCAACAAGGGCACCTTAATATTTTCATGTAATTTGAATCTAACATTAGCCCAAAAAAATTTGAACATCAATTTTTGATGACATTTCATTGGAAGAATGTATGAAAAAAAATCTATCAAAAAACTTGGTGGAAATATTATCATTATTTGCAACATTATTTCCCAAGGAATAGCTCATTAGGTATTTCTATATTTATCGTAAAAATATGTTCGACAAGCCCACATTTCCTTTTTGTTATATTTACAACAAGAAATGTTGAACAGTTCTCACAATTCTTTTTCACTTCCTTTCAAAATCTAGATGTTCAATTTAAAGTAACCAAATGTTAACACATCAATTTGTTTCACAAACATTAGTTTTAGTGTCATGTTGCAATATACTCCAATGGCATTCCCACAAACTTAATGCCTTAATAAAATCATCATTCTTAAAATTATGATATTTATAGACACATAATAATAAAATTTGTCACATTACATGGAAGAACTTGGATGTAATTCCATAAAATGAAAATTCATCAACAAATTCAAACCCCAATAAAGGCAACAAAAATGAAAAGAATGAACCTCAACCACAACTTTGTAAAATTAACCTATCTAACAATATAAGAGATTATGGGTTCAACCTTTGGTGCTTTATAACGCTCTTCTAAAATGTATGAGATGTTTGTTCAAAGTATGGTACTTCCCTATGCCATTTTTCAAAAAAAATTGGAAAATTTCAAAAAACATTTAATGCCTAACTAGGCAAGGTAGTATGGTAATCCCCTGAAGTGAGCAAAGGTTTCATATTACACTTCAAGTTTATTCTTGTAAAAGTGTTGGAATTTGATTACAATATTTATGCACATTGGAACATGATCACCTTGGTATGGAAGCTTGCATTTCACATTCACTCAATCAATCACCTTTCAATACCCCTATACTTGAATGTAAGCAACATATTTTATATATCAATATTAACTTTGAAATGCAACATCTTCCAAAGCTCAAAGGATGGACATGATGGTTTTTAATTCAAAGCCAATGAACCATGGAATCAAAGATAGGTGCTTAAAATCAATATAAAAATTCTATTTAGTTGGTCCCATTGGACATTTCTGAATGGTTCATGGGTGCAAATACATCCAAAACAAGCAAAAACCATGTTGGATAGTGACAAAAATTACAAATTTGTTTACATATGTTTTTGTTTTGACATTTTAAAATTATGTTAATCATTTCAAGTTGTGTTAAATGACTAAAATGAATGTTGAGGAATTAAATTTTTTTAATCATTAAATTTGATTTTGGGTTTTAATTTTAATAAAGGACTTTTGAACTTGAACAATAGTTGAATAAAAAATAGTCAATTTTACAAAAGACCAATGTAAAGGACTATTTTAATAAAAAAATTGGCAATAAGAAAATTTAGATGACAATAACCTAGTACCCACACTCAAAAAACACTCACAATTTTAGAGTTATGGGATTTGAAATTTTTAGAAATTGAAAGTATGTTTCAAAATTTTAAAATTTCAAAAGTCCTTTACCATGTGTAAATGGGGTGTAATGTCCACGACATATAAAACAAAGTTATAGCTTATGATACAAGAAACTAAAACCTAAATTAGTTAACATATTTTGGTATTATTTGAAAATATGATTATTTTTCAAGACAAAATGTAAAATTTGACAAAATTTGCACACTTTGAAATTTTCATATTTATTCAATAATGGTCAATACAAAACATGTGATATATTGAAGTAACTATGTGTATTTTTAATAACAAGTTACAAAACATTTCATTCAAAAATTTCTCCATATGAAAAAATGTAAAGGACCAAGAAAAGACTCATTGCCCTTTTTAAAAATAATCTCATGGGTTCCTTTGAACTTATTTGCACCTTCATGGCATCCAAATTTGACAACTTGTAAATCATGTTGTCATTGAAAAACCTTGCATATTGTAAAATGTTTGAAATAATAACTTTTCATGTGTTTATCATCACACCAATCCATTAACATTAATAGATAAATGTAATAATTGTATGTTTGAAATCAATAATTAATTAAAGTTATCCTTAAAATAGTCCTTACTTTGAGCTTGACTTTGGTTCTCACAATATTTATTCATCCTCCCATTTGAAATATCCATTAAATCCATCAAAGTGAAGACCACTCCTCAAAACTAAAGATGGACTTCCAAAATTGATCATCATGATTTTACTTTTTTAAAAGAATGATATACCTAAATTATGGTGACATAGATTAGAAAACTACCTAGCTAGAGGGTATTTCTACATAGTATATCACCAAATTAATGCCTACCTACTGTTAAGGGGTATAAATATTTAGATTAGTTAATACCATAGGCCTCCTAATAACTAATAATTACTAGTGGTAAATTTACCTTCCCTTACCAAAAGGGTGAAGCTGGTGGGGATTAAATAGTTCATGTTAATGAGTAGTTGGGGTAATCTACTCAATAATCTAGAGATTTTTAAAAAGGGATTAAAATATGGGCCCTATTTTCATGGGGTCAATGTGAGCCTTGTATGGTTTTGTGGAGAAGGAGGAATAAAAGAGGTGTTGATGAATTTCTAATTCATTCAATACTATTGTAGTTGGTCATTGGAATGGAGGACTTTCTTGGAGCAATGTGTGGTGTAACACTAGGGAATAGAGAGTAGTGAAAAAATGTTTTTTTTATTTGTGTATGATTTTAATGGAAAACGGTCAAAAGCCTTCTACTTGTTGTGTGTGCATTTTATCCTACCATGAGGTGTAGAAAATAATGTAATTTAAGATTATACAAGGATGTTCTACCCCTTTTCATGGTAGTTTTTCATTTCTTTAGAACAAAAAATAAGAGGGCATACCAAGTGGTTGCCTTTGGAGTAGTAAACTAATGTTTGCCACAGGAAGGTAACAATTAGTAAGTAGCAATAGGAAGATAGGAAACCTTTGAAAGTAATAGTCTACAAACGAAGAGGGATTGTTGCAAGTAGTAAATAATGGCCATGAATGGGTGCAACTTGCTACAAATAGTAATTAGTGTCATGGAGGCGTTATAAGGTGCTATAGATGATAGACATGGTTACCAAAGGGTTTGCATGCATTGTTAAGGTGGGATAGTAGCACTGGGAGGCTTGCAGACCCACCAGGGTAACGTCCAAAGGCTTTGAAGGTACTGCAAAGCCTTGGAGAGTAGTTATTTTCCATTTATGTTCATTTCCCATGTTGCCTTTCTATATTTTCTTCCTTTGACACTTCCAAAGTAGTTTATATATAGAACAATAGGTCTATTTTTAAACAGCAGACCTTACCTTACTTTCTTCTTTTTTTGCTCTTCATGTGACTTTTTACTTATTACTTGAGTAGTTGTAATAAAATAAATTAATAAGGGCAATTTTTTTCTTTTGAATAATAAGGTGTTGACCTTGTTCCTTCAGTGTTACCTCCTAGAAAATGGTAATGATCAGGGGATCGCAACTTCACCCCTTTATAGGGCCTATGGGCTACCTACTTATTAACCCATGGGGTACCTATTTACTTACCTCCCTACTTACCCACCTACCTATGAAAGACATGGATGATGAAAAGCCTAAACAAAAGGTTACATAAGGCCTACTTAAATTAGGAAATACCTTGGGATTATTTTTTAAAATTGCAAAAAAAATCTTGTCTAAGGGGTTATAAACATATTTCCTAAGTTAAAGGATACCTAGAAATTATTTAAAAGATTACCAAAATAACCTAAGGAGCTCCTTAAAAGCTATCTAAAAGCCACCTTGGGGCCTACCTAAGTTATGGGCTATTAAAAATAAGGGTTACAAAAAACTTACTCAAGGGTTACATAAAGACTACTTAGGACCTACATAAGTTAAGGGATAACTAAGCATTATTTAAAGACCTACTTAACAAGTTACAAAGGTCTACATAAAAAAGCTATGACTCAGCCATAGGCAACAACTAGGTAACCCCTTAAGTAGGCTTCATGTAACCTTTTTGGGACTATGAATCAACCTTAAATAATCTCCTAAATAATCTTTAGGTATCCTTTTAACATTAAAAATCCTAATTAGTTGGCCCCACAAGTAAGTTTTATGTAATCCTTTTAAGTATCCCATAACTTAGGTAGGTCCTTAGGTGTCTCCTTAGGTAGTCTTTAGGTAATCCTAAATAGCCTTTAAAATATCACTTAAGTATCCCATACAGTATATAAATCAATCATTCCAAAAGCCCAAAAACACTGGAGGGCCTATGAAATAGCTTTCTTTTCTCCGGGTGGGACTGCAGAAAAAAGGCCTTAGGTCACTCGTTCGTGCAGCAAGTTATATCTTCCGTGAAATTGGATGTACTTTTTATGCTTGACAAACCCTCAGCTTTATTCGGCCGAGAGCAATGGTCAACCGTCATCACCACGACCACCGCCCATCTGAATGCCCAAACCCCAAAGAGAATGTCCAGTTCAATAAAATTGTACCCAAAAGAATTATATTATATTGTTATATCATAGTTAGGAAGTTTTTTCTCTTTTTTTCCCCCAAAGATTAGCAAAAATTAGTCGACTACTTTACGCTTGAAAAAAACACAGGCCCAAGTATATGACTGTTTTTTTCTTTCTTTCTTTTCCCCGGAATTTCGCACCACTACGAAACAAAACCAACGCAGTGTGACCCATGGTACAAAGAATTTTTTGAGGAACAAATGCACCAAAGTTACACATTTTGAGGGAAAACAAGAATTTCTGAAGTTGCCATATTTAGACAATGGGTTCCCAACAAGTAGCCAAAATATAGGTGGATTCTTTAAAATTTTGTACTTTCCTCTCTGGGCTGTAGCCAAATTTGGTTTCTCGGGTTCCTTTTTTTTGGGATAATTGTAGGTGTGGCTACATCACAGAAGTTTAAAAAAAAAAAAAAAAAAACCCCCGGCCCCAACCCATAAAAAAAATTTTAATTAAAATCTAAAATAACCTCATAAATTTTTATTATTATTTTAATATTTTTTTT
>Ga0116227_10010797_pt1 | contig 15718 bp, 14 predicted proteins | sample S1TSphgellanicum_FD_89693 | JGI IMG/M metagenome (GOLD analysis project Ga0116227, IMG submission 89693) | Host-associated microbial communities from peat moss isolated from Minnesota, USA - S1T2_Fb - Sphagnum magellanicum MG | ecosystem: Host-associated > Plants > Peat moss > Unclassified... | reverse complement strand
ACTCTGACCTCCTGACAGAAAGACAATCCCAGGAACTGCAGGTGGAACAGTCCTCTGCAGAGTCCTGACAGTGTACTTTGCAATTTCTTCAGGTGAAGCCTTGCAAGAGGCCTCAGAGCCCGGGGTGACCATGTTAAGTTTCACAAGACTTCTCTCCAGTAGCACATGCTGATCATTGAGTGCCTTGTAGCATGCAGCCAATACTCACTCTGTAACTGCTGCACATTTCTCAATGCTGTGGTCGCCATCGGTTAGCACCTCAGGTTCAACAATTGACACCAACTGGCAGGCACAAGAAAAGAATTGAATTGGAAGTTTGTCTCAAAACACACACAGAGAGGAACTGTATTACAACAAAAGCAACAGGAAGGTTGCAACAAAGAAAGAAAGTGAGGATCTGATCAGTACCCCTTCTCCTGGCAGATGATGGCATAGCGAGCAAGACCTTGTGCATTAAGCTGAGTAGCAAGCTCTGAAGGCTCAGTAATGCCAATCTTCAGCACAGCTCTCCAATTAGCAAACCGAGCACCAGCATCATAATACTTCTGGCACCGTTGCCCAAGGTTGTCATGACCTGGAGTCGTCGTCTCTCCGTTTGTTCCATAGATCTCCACAGTGCCTTTTGTCCACTTTGATGCCAGGCAGCACTCCTTTCTCCTTCAACGCCTGCACAAACGGCTTACCATCCTGAGTCTTCTGGTACAGGGTTTCTTCAAACAGAATGACGCGACTGAGGCACTGGGCGACATCGGGTGCCGTGAATAGAAGCTCCCGGAGCGCTTGGCTGTTGTACTCCACATTCTCAAAGTGGATGCTGGCCAGTCGCTTCCCAGTTGTCCCAGGATGTGCTCTCATCCGCTGCTAGTAGCCCCTTCCCAGGAGTCGCAAGGTACTTCGCCGTGGCCATGAGCTCCTCAGCGTACTTCCCAATTATAGGCTGACACCTTGACCTAGTTGTCAAAGTTCCTTCTACCAAATCCAAGAATCTTGACAAACTCTTTTGCTGCACAGCCTTGACAAACCACGATCACAAGAACCTTTTGGAGGTTTCCCTGTTGGCAAAGTGGTCAGAAAACATCAGATTGCCTCTAAAATACACAAAGCAGGGGTTTTGTTTGGCACAGGGGAAGATGAGACATAGAGGGGAATCTAGCAGCCAGATTTCACACAGGGGAATCCAAATAATTGTTTTGACACAACAGAGAATCCACCTACAAAGGGGAATTGATCTAAATTTTTCCACAAAGGCATATTGGGCTAAATATTTCCAGGAAGGGGAATCCAGCTAAATGTATCTGCGCAAAGAGGAATCCCACTGGTTTCTATCATAGACAATATAAAACAGACCTGAAACTATCCTCTATCTTAGCCTATTTTACTAGCCTCTATGCTTTTAAATTTGTCAAGTAGGTTTTTTGATCTTGCTGCAATTGGAAACCATGGAATCATGCGGCATGACGGCGTCTAATTATGTGCCTGTCCAAACTAGTATACATTGTGCTGCTACTAGATACTCACTGGACTGCATTGAAGGTCAGCTCTGCAATATTCTACCCACTCAACTCAAATGCAGGGTTCAGAGTTGGGTCTACTGCAGTCGGGGAGAGACAGCTCACAAATGCACCACAACAGGCAACGCCAATCCTGTGGGGCACACCTGCAATAATGAACAACCAATAGCATAAATTAAATGAGAACACATCAACTTGTAGATCGTGCAGTTGGGCGCCATCAGTTGTGTATGAGTTCACTTGACACGATCACAAATTACAACGAGCTGCAGATTGTTGCATTGAGATGTATTGGGGAGTCGTGGATAGTATTTACCTGAGAGAACAACCATTTGGTCCAAGAAAAAGACGTACTCCAGCGAATTTGGATTGGAGTGTGACCACGTTAGAATTGGGGCCAGGCAAGAAGGTTGACAGATCTGAGGCTGACAACACAAGCCCATCTCTGCAGCCTGTGGGCACCTTCAATGTGATTCTTCCTCCAGGGGCCTGCAGCAAGTTAGGCAACACAACACACTTGAATATAATTTATATGCGAACTTTAACAGGGAAGTCTGATGCAAGACTTTAACTGCTTTTTTTGCAGACATGGTCATAAAACAAATTTGAAAAACCAAAGAAGTTGACAACATCAACGAACATGATCTGCAGACAAATTGCACAAGTTGAGCTGCTGAACTCCTATGCGGATTTCAAGCTGAGTGTTTTGAATGACTTAACTGCAATCATGCATGATAAAATCAGATAGTACACACAATATAATTACTAGCAATAATGACTGAGAAAGAAGATGTACCAGTATACAAAGCTTGAAGATTGTTGGGACTGAAGATATTTGGCTGTCTCTGCCTGAATGAATAACCTAGCTGGGATAGTTTTCTTTTCGCAAATGGAGACTGGATCCAAGAACTGTTTGTACATTTTAAGTATAAAACTTAGATACTCAAGTAGCCAGGCATATGTGAGTAGAGGACAAACTTTCAAATCTGCCATAATTGGGTTTCTGAAGCAATCAGAGGCCAAGAAATATAGTAGATGAGTGTGATTGCTAGGGTGACGAGGATCCCAAATATCACTGTCAGCACACAAAACACCACAAAATTGATTCAGGATTGATTGCATATTCACCCTGACAGCTTCTTTTTATAAGCTCATATTCCAGTTCCACTAATGCATTCAGTTCTAGCTTTTGCTGGAATGAAAATAGAAACACCCCGTGAAATCATGTCCATTCCATTCATATTCCATTTCCTTTCCAGGACCATATTTAAACATTGAAGGTTGAGGTAATATTTGTTTGCTCTGAACAAAGCTTGGTAGCAGAAAATCAGAGCTTAGATGGATGTAAGAAAAGAGTAATTACGCTGTGCTGAGGAAATCAGGATGCACATTGTACTCCTTTGCAAATACAAAAGGGGCAATGCCTTGTGGCAATGCAGCCTGCATATCAATACCAGAATATAGTGGAGTCTCTGAAGTTTTCTTTATGAAATATTAGTGCGTCTCCCACACCCAAGAAAAGATAATACATCAGGAAATATTCATTAATGGAACAATGTTCAGCAAAAGCCTCTTGGCAATAAAGGAATTCTTGACAATGTAGTTGGTGGTTCAAAGTCGTATCAACAACCATGGCAATGCCAGTAGCGGTTCCACAAACGAATGAAGAAGAAATCATGATGCCACTCCAGATAAGGCAAAGACTCAAGTGTATGACACACATCTCTTCAATGAGGAAAATAGAGGATCCCCCACCCTACTGGAAAGTTCTAGTAATTAGAGTTCTAGTCCCAAGTCTCTCCATTTTACCCTTTACTCCCTAGATTAGAAAATTGATATAAGGGTAAGTCTGGTCTTAAACAATAGACCCTTACCTTTCCCATTTCCACTTGTATGACCTTTTACTTACTACTTGAATAGTTATAATAAAATAAGAGAAGGAGGGTAGTTCTTTATGTGAAATAATAAGGTGTCAACCTTGTCCCCTGGTCTTACCCCTGGAAGAGTGGTAATGATTAAGGGCTACAATTTCACCCCTTAACATTTGGCGACCATCATGTGGATCATATTCAGAATATTTTTTGTATTGTGAAACTAGTGTTGAAATTGAAGTTGTGAGAATGTTTTTCAGGTTCTTGAAGGTAGATAGGGGAGAACTTAATATTAGTAAATATAGTAGTATCATCATAGGGAGTGGACAATTTGTAAGATTAAATTGAGAAGGTGTTTAAGAGGAAGGTATCCAAGAATAACTAAAATTGGAGGAAGGAGGGAAAGGTATTACTACCCTGGAGAGGTAAAAAAAGGACCTGAAACAAAATACCCAACTAAAAATTGTGAGATAAACATTAACTCCACATTCCTTAGTCTTGTTATAGGGGGTTCGTTAAAGGGGAGATATCTATTTTTAGACATTCAATAAGAGAAGTAATTTTGTCATACTTTCACAAAGAACTTAAAGTGTTTTTCAATTGTGATTCGTGCAGTAACAAGAGGATACAAAAGAAATGGAACAAAACTTGGAAAAGGAATTGAAAGCATTGAATGTAGGCTATCAAAAGAGAACAACATAGCAAGTGTTACCATCTCGGACAATAGCTATGGGTGTTTCCATACCCACCATAAAAATGGAAAGATCTCTGCAGGACCAAGAGGTAAATTCCACCTACTGGTATCATTAACAATGAAAAAATACAAGGTCAAAGGTAAAAAGTTTCGATAAAAAAACGGATGGAAATAACCGCTCTTTAATTGTAAAAAAAATAGACAAAAATGACAACGGGAAGACAAGGTGGGTTTTACCTTTAGAAGGACCTATTACCTAACTACTCTCAAGGGCAAGTGGCAAAAACAGTAACAAAAAAAAACAGACCAAAACCTTAAAATTTCAAGATGAAGAAACAAAGGAAAGAATGATATAGGCACCATGGGATAGTCGTGGAGGGTTACCAGAAGGGTACTAAAGAAACTTACATTTCACGAGACCTCACATTACGGTAACTACCATGGGAGTCACATTCATAGTCGCCTTTGAAGTGAAGGTAGTAAAATTAGACTCAGAATGTGAAATAAAGTAGGCATTGAAGAAGCTTGAGAAACTTAGACAACCATCTAGGGGCAAGAGTTCAAAAATAGTGGAACTACCTTCCCTAGGATCATTAGATGAAAGAATAACCACTGCTTACCTTTGCAAAAATAGATCCAACAATTTACACATGTCCCAACCTTCTCAATTCACAAATAATGCCTGGAATGAAAAGGGGGGACAAATACCAACACCAAAAAACAAGGGAGGAGTATACCGACAGAAGCCCACCATCATGATGCAAGTTGTGTGGGGAAGTAGGGCACTAATGACACAATAAAACATCTAACATAACAATTTTTGTTGAAGCATATTAATTCAACAAAATATTCTCCATAGGGAAATGGATAGGTAGAATCTACTAACAAAGTCATTGGTAGACTATTACCAAGTTAGTCAATGAAAAAAAAACAAACTAAGATGAACATTTGTCCATAGTTTTTTTCATACAAGATTGTTTAGAAGGTGGCAATAGGTTATACACCTTACCAATTAGTTTATAGTTTGCACCCTCTAATGCCAACAAAATATGTTTTATTGACTATTAATGGGGACCACAAAAATACAAAATCAACCAGAGAACTAACAACTAGAGAAGTTATAGGAAAATAAATTAAAAGCTTGAAACAATGTGGGAGCCACCCGGTGGATCAAATTTATGTGGAGTCAATAGAAAAACACAAAAAAAAAGAAAAAGAAAAAGAAAAAACCTTGATATTAGTTATAGAATTATAATATATTGAAAGATTTTGATTTCTTTTAGAGGATTTATTGAATATTATAGTTTCTAATGGTGAAATATTTAAGTTTCCATAATTCTTTTTTTGCCTTAAGATATTTTTTAATGTAAATGGCAAGGCCACAACTTGACACACCCCTTGTTGAAAATACAGGACCCAGTCAAGAGGAGAGGATGAAGACCAAACAAAGGAAAAAAGGACAGGGCGACAATGGGAAATGCACCAATTTTGGTGCATTCCCCAGTTTCACCCTGTCTTGTACTGTATTGACTCATATCCACTCCCCTCTGCCCAGTCCAAAAATTTGGACTCCTAGGGAGTCAAATGCGTCCCCCAGTCAACTTTTTTTCCTCACCCTTTCTTTTCCAATTTTGCCCACAGTCCGCGTGACTTTTCACACCACTAAGAACTAAGGATGAAAACAAGGTATGAGACTCCCTGTGAAAGTCAGGTGACTTTACAAATATCTTTATGTGCTATGCAATGCTGATCATCGAATCAAATTTATGTGTACAATTTGTACATTTTTCATGTGAGAGGACGAGATGTGGGTTACTTCTAAATACTTCGCCTTGATCAAGACACTATTTAGTATAAGTGTGCATAAGAATTGAATAATGAATTGTCTTCAAAATTATTACCTAGTAGACCAAATCTTGAAAGGGCTTTCACAGAAATAAATATAGTTAATGTGATCCTTCTCACCCTAAACCTTTAAAACCCAGACCATAAATTTGAAAAATCCTTTGTGATTAACGCATATAAGAGGAAAGTATCAGATGTCTGAGACAATCACATTTAAATACCAAAAAGTTAGTACCATACTCCCTGATCAGATTCGACAAAAAAAACTGCTGAATAATTAATTAAATTTTAAATCTTAACTTTGGCACTTGATTTTTTTTAATTCTGAAGTTTTCAGCAGGTAATGGTTATAAAAATTATTAAAGACACTCTTGTTATGTTCATTGGACAGTCTAGAGGTCTGCAGTTCAAGCCTGACAGCAGAAAACTTGCAGACTCTTAATTTTATAATAATTATAAAAATTTGGGCACAAGTAATAAAAATTCAAAAGATCAACAAAACAAAAGATTAATTTAATTTATGTCGAATGTGTATGACGGTATTTCTTTTGAGGCTATGTTGTGAGATACCCATGCATTTGATCGCATCTAATGTTGTCACCTACATTCAAGTAAGACATAGACCAGATGTTTCTGGAAGACTACATATCGTGAATCAGTTAATTTTGTAACTGAAATGTGCCATGTGATCATATCTTGCTTATAACTTGTTTATAGTAAATAGTCGTTACCCTTAAACTCACACATAGTGCAGCTTCAGCACATGTCTGTTGAATAATTAATTAATTTTAAAGATTCCAAATTTTAGAACAGAATATTTCAAAATATTCAAAAATATTCTTCATTTACCTTCAGAAAAAAATTAACTTTTGAAAAAAAATTAAAAAATTGAAAACATCGACAATGCAATTTATCAAAAAAAATTTATTTTGTAAAATATTGGGAACACTAATAATACATGAATTAATGTTGTATTGGATAGGGCAAAGGCTATGTTATTTTTGTGTGTCAATCAATGAGAGAGTGGCATGTAGGAATTGCAAGAAGAAGTTGCCCACCATATCCATAAAATCTGATCCCAAATTGCATGAATTCATAACCTTATGTATCTTTGTCCTTCAAACTTATTATTGAAGGGAATTGCAGAAGTGGCATTGTAAAGCCATCTTCTTATTTTGGACATTTGAAGTGGATTCCACCCCCCTCATGATTTAACATAAGGCCAAAAAGACAGGCTGAAACCAGGGAATGAACCAAAATTGGAATTGTCTGTATTGTCGCATGTGCACCCTCCTCCTCCTCCCCAAGTCCAAAAAAATTTGGACTCCTACTTTAAAGGTAGTCAAAGGTGAACTTTCTTCCCTCACCCTTTCATTTCCAATAAATAGACTCAATGTGATCCTTCTCAACCTAAACCCTTAAAATCCCAAATTATAAACCTGTAAAACATTTTGTGATTAACCCATATATGAGGAAAGTAATCGGGGCCAACTTTGAGCATTTTTGGGTTGCAAATTGGCCCCAAGTTACTAAATAAATGCTGGAACATTGGCCCCAAGGGTTGCAAATTGGCCTCCCAAATTTGATGGTATCCTTTTGCCAGCCTTGGGGTCAACAATACAAGGCCATAAATTTCAGCATTTATTAGTAACTTGGGGCAGATTGAAAAGTTTTTTTTTTTTTCCATTTTGGCCTTGACTCCTAGTGTAAAAGCCCTTGGGGCTGATTTCAACTTTTGCACCAATAGGAATGCTGGATTTTGGGTTGAACATTGGCCCTGACTCCTAGTGTACATGCCTTACATTTCAATACCAATAGCTAGTAAGTATTTTCGAGGCTATGATGATGTCAGGTGCCCAGGCATCTGCTCACATCTAATGTTGTCACCTACATTCAAGTAAGACATAGATTGGATGTTTCTGGAAAACTTCATATTGTGAATTTTTTAAATTTTGTAACTGAAATGTGCCATGTGACCATATCTTACTTAACTTGTTTGTAGGAAATAGCCGTCATGGTTAAACCCACACATAGTGGAGCTTCAGCACATGTCTGTTGAATAATTAAGTACTTTCAAAGATTTCATTTTTAGAACAGAATATTTCAAAATACTCTTCATTTTCCTTCACAAAAGGTTTCTCTCTGACTTTTTTTTTCTTGAAAATTTTGACAGCTTTAAAATAATATATTTTGTGCCAAAGCCACCAAGGTACTACTATGATAATGTTGTATGTGGAAATTCAATTTATCAGAATTTTAATTTTGTAAAATATTGGGAACACTAACTAACACATGAACTTATGTTGTATTGGATTGGGCAAAGGCTATGTGATTTTTGTGTGGGAGTGGCATGTAAGAATTGCAAACCAGGTGACCACTATATGCATAACATTTGATGCCAAATTGCACAAATTCATACCTCATGCTTCTTTCTCCTTCAAAGCTATTATTAAAGGGAATATAGTACTGGCATGTAAGCTTGAAGGCGTTTTCTTATTTTGGGCATAATTTCAAGTGGATCCACCTTGATGATTTACCAAGCTAAAGGTCCATATGTGTAACAATTGCTTACAATTCAGAAAATTTGACCTTGCACACTATATACCCATACCATTATTGAGGCCTATATCATATGCTAGGTATGTAAAATTAGTGTGCACCTGAAATAGCAAACGTCTGGGTACATCCCATTCTCCTTTTGGGGGACATCAAAGTTTGTAACTACCCGATGGCAAGATGAAAATCATATTATTGCAAAAAATGAATAGAAGAACACATATATCAAAGGTCAACTAAATCATGTGCAAGTGCACTCTCTGCATGCAGCTGTTGATAGTTGGGATAATAGCAAAAGATCTTGATGTCAGATTCTGTCACATTATAAACATCTTAAGATCTTGATGTTGGATTCTGTCTCATCCAAGGTGATTTTACCTCTTTATTTCAATAAGAAAAAAAGAAAAAAACTTTTGAGTTCCAAAATCAAAGTGAACAAGATGGACATTGTAAGCCAAGTTAATGAACCATCAAGTTGCTGCACCCAAACCTTCGTCAATTCCTTTCCTAACCAAATAAATACCACCTCATTGATGTTATTTCTTCTATTCAAAACCTTCAATATAAATACACCCCTTTCATCTTTTCAAGGTCTAGGGTAACCAGGCACAAACAGGCCTACATTGGGACGCCCTTTGTATTCAGAACCTAGACTACCAAAGTTCAGTCAAAGACTCTTTGGGTTGGGTGCAGAACCACATGTGGCCAAATGCACCATCACAAGAAAATTATGTTCTGGGTTATTGAACGTTTCGTCCCATGACAAAAGATTTGTGTTTCACAATGGGAATGTATGTCACGCATATAATTAATATGGTTTTGTGCATAAAAAATGGGGTTATGTTTGGTGATGGGTATGGTGTGGGATAGTATTGGGCCTAGTAGTGATCATGCTTGGAGGCAAATATGAGGACTTTTTATTCAACATTTGGTCATGGGCAAGATGTAGGATGAGATTGAGGGAGGAAGGAAGGAACCTGTTTGCTAACACGAAAATTTGTGTACATAAATTGAGGAAGAAGTGTGTGTTTTCTATATATCATCCAATTTGGTGATAAAGATCCCAATTATTACCACTCAGGTTTTTGCTGTTGGGTTGTAAGCCTGGCAATGAATGTTCATAGCAATTTTTTTAATCCAACTGGATTTTTTTAGAACTTTTGTTCTCCCTCCCTATCGTCGACCATATCTCATGCAAATCAACATCTTTGTGCATGATCCAAAAAGCTTGAGGTGGGCCAAGAGTTAAGCTACAATTTGTCTTTATAGTCCATCTACAATGAATGTGTAACAAAGAAGAAATTACACATTGAACAATTAAGTGTCTCACAACTGGCCTGGTTGATCTATAACTAAACATGATGATCAGATGTCAACTTAAAAATTTGAAAATGATGAAACCCTGGCAAACTCCATAAAACGAAGCACCCAGGAAAGAGGGAAAGGAAGGAACAAGGTGAGGGAGATTGAGACGACCCACCAAGTCTGAGTCAGAAGAGCAAAATCCAAAGTGGTTCACTATGGGGGCATAGAAACCAATCATGGTTCAAAATTGTTTACACAAGCTTAGGGTCCGGTTGCTGCCCATTCTGCTGAGTTTGGTGGCAGCCTCGCCTTATTGGTCTCACCAGCAACCTTAGCAAGTGGAATAGCCAGTGGCTTGGCCATTATCTAATACTCTGATAAAAAAAACCCTAATTAGTTTGGGTTTGCCTATTAGTTTGGGTTTGGCTATTAGTTTGGGTTGTTTTAAAACCATACAGTCATTCCCCTATTACAGGATGTGAGTGAGGTTCATTAGTCTTTGTTGAATGGACCAATGAATCCACTGGATCCCCACTAAATCTCGTTAGAGATCACTAGAGAATTCACTTTTACAAACAAGGACACATTTTGTCAGAGTGTCTCTACTTCCATTTCTTTTCAATTTTTATATATTTTTACTGTTTTTTCATTTTTAAATTTTTTTGGTTCAATTCCTTTCTTCTTTTCTATTGTTTTGATTCTAGCAACACAGAAGAAATGATATGCACAAAGGAGAAGAGACTGACAACATTTCTAGCTTCCCACTTCACTCCATCTCCAAAAATAATATTTTTGATCCAATAGTTATGATGGTTCAAAAATTAATTAAATTTTTTAAAAACTTCTTGGGATTAAGGGAAGAAATTGGGTCTCCATTGCAAGAGCATTCCTATTATTATTTTGAGATGGTTATGATGGTTCAAAAACTAATTAATAAATTTCTTGGGCTCAAGGGAAGAAATTGGGTCTCCATTTCAAGAGCATTCCTTTTATTATCTTGGGCCCAAATTTTTGATGCTATAAAGTGTGCCATGTAGGATGACATGTCATTTTAATGATTTCAAACCCGAAACCCCATGTAAAATCATTTGGGCCCAATTTTAAGTTCTTAACCAATAGGATTGCTCTATTCTGTTTTCAAATTGGACCTAGGCCCTCATGTAAACTTGCTTTTTAATATATATATCCTCTTTGTTTCATCATTTCCTCTTTATTTTTGTTCATAAAGTTCAAGAAAATTTGATCAAATAACAAAACTTAGCATAAAATTCTTGAATTCTATTTTTATTTTTATTTAATGCAATTGTGTCACAAGCATTTTTTGATTGTCTATTTCAAAATTTACATTGGAATCACATTCAAGATCAAACTTCTTTTAACACTTATAAAAATATTTTTCATTTTAATTATGACACTTAATATAAATTAGTTAATCAATTTAATGTTCATCTATAGTTTCAACTTGTTTTGAACCCCTAACAAACAATTTCAACCCCTCTCTCAAATACTTTACAATAACTCTATTGAATGTCAAAAATAAAAATAAACATTCTTTTTCTCTTAGGCTGCTCTTACCAAGCAGAATAGGTAATATACCACAAGCATTATTTAATACTTGAAGACACAAACAAGCGGCAAGTCCAAAAAGAGGGCCAAAAAAAGAGAGAAGTGTTTTTTCCTTTTTTTAGAAAACCAAATCCCGAAGCAAATTTGAGAATGTATGTTTGCGTGTTCTCATGTCCACATTTACGGTCTGCCCCCTCACCCCCTCTGCCCCATACATGCTTGATAAAACCTAAAATCATACATGCATGTCTACTATCTTCAAGCAATACTAAATTTCTATAACATAAAAGGCAATAAAAATACAAAAAATTAAATAAATAAAAATTAATTTCATTATTTTTGTTAAAATAACATCAAATTAATTAAAATAATTTATATCTCAAAAACGAATTTTAGATTAAATTATTTATTTATGTAAAATTGATGTGTTTTATTTTAATAAATTCTTGCATAATCCTTTGAATAATTTTTTTTAAATCTCATTATAATAAGACTAAAAGGAATTGAAATTAATTATTTGTATGTTTATAAAAAAACAAATTATTTGTAGAATTTAGGCTCCACATTGTTATGCACTACTAGTGATGATAAACTTCTATGCATATTTGAAATTGTGATTATGACAACAAAATTATAATAAACAAAAAACAAAGAAATACTTTTCAAAATTTTCAAAATAAAATGTGTTTTTCTCTCTTACACTACACAAGCAAAACTGAAAAGAAAGATTATGAGTGTTGTAAATTGAAAACAAAAAAATAGCAAGCTTACAATAGAAAGAAAATAAAGAGATTTCAAATATGCATGCAACAAAATTTTAAAAAACAAAAAATCCAAGAGATTGCAACCATAGAAGAGGTTGTTATTTAAATATGTCATTATAAGTAATTATATAATAGATTTTGAATTAGAATAATTCATTTCAACATATTATGGGAAGAAACATGGTAGGACAAATTACTATGGGAACCTATTGTCATCCTACCTAAACCATCTCCTATGAAAATTTTATCATCACTAAAACTAGTCATATGAATTGTTTTTAATATTTTATAGTGATATGAAACCTTGTTATATGAAAAGGCATGTGACAACCCAAAAAAAAAATGATATAAAAACATGATCAAATCAATTACCCAACATTCATATTTTGAGAAGAAACCCAACAAGCAAATGGGTAGACTTCAAAACAACACATCAATTGGATGGGTGCACCTAGAATCTACACATGGGTCCATTAACTTGGGCCAATAAAAAGAAATAAATAAATAAATGCACATTAGACACACACGGAGCATACACATGTGCCTCACCATTGACAGAATCTAATTTGTTGTGATCGAGAACTTGGCAATGAGGGAAATTGCAAATTATTTATTATCTAGGGTAAACATGCCAATGATTGAACACATAGTGTCTTCACCTCTATCTCATTCAATCTACCTCCTTTCCAATTGTGGTCTAAAAATAAAATGTAGCCAAGTAGAAAGCGCACCAATAGAGGTTTAAATGGTTCAAAATCGGTCAAAATTGAAGAAGATACACTCCTTCAAAGCTTGGGGGGTAAAAATTGATTATAAAAAAAAGGGATCATCCACATGGTAGCCCATGATCGCTTATTTAGTCACCTAACACAAAACAAACATTTGCTCACTAATGAATGCTATCTACTTTCACATTAAATTGGATGAAGATGGGGATGAAACATTTTGATAAAATAATCATTCATAATTGATCATACAATTGAAATCACACCCAAATTAGGGCTTCTAGATCGACGATAATGGGTAAATATTGTCCCATTCACCAAATGTATCACCCTTTTTTGAATGTTTGTGGGCGCAAATTTCTGTTGCTCCCACAAAATTTTACATTCCTCCCAATCACTTCTTAGTACTATTAGCAACTTTCCTCTTGGTCACTTCTTCCTACATCCCTCAACTTTTTTTTCTCTTTGAGCTTTATCTATTTGAATGTTGCTTGCTATTACTACCAACAATGGTGATCCATGCCCTTTCTCTCATCTTTCTCAACTCAGGTGTAAGGGAGCTTTGAGCATCTTCATGTACTTCTTCCAACAGATTGCGAATGGGTTAAATGCAGCTCCAACAACTTGTGTGCAGAAGAAAAACTCTTCAAAGGCATTGCTGTTGTTATTCCTCTTCCTAGCAAGCTCGATTCCCATAGACCTCAGTTGTCTCAAGTTCCATTGTGTGCCATCTCTTCCTCCTACTACTCTTGTTGTTGGGTTTTGGTAACTATTGTTATTTATGTTAATACTTGTGGTGAAAGAGAAGATGATGTTGCAATTGGTTTGATGTCTGGGAACATACCAACTAATGATGGGAGATGATGAACCAGCAAGACTAGGACCTACAACTCCCTTTTGCAACAATGGTAGTTGTTTCGCCAAAAGTCTATTCTCAACTATGTGGCATAGTTCTACTACTTTTTCGACAACCCTTGTTGATCTTGTTGCAAACAACTTTGTTGTACAATAACTTTTCCTCCTCGTCTTTTTCTTTTTCCCACTGCCAAACATGAGCTTCTAGGGTTTTAGTAATGTAGCCATCAGTTGTTATTAAGCACTTGTTGTTGTTATCACCTCTCCTACAAGCTCTCTCACCTTTCTTTAGACTTTGATTTTACCATGGCAATCCCTTCTAGTCTTTTCCCCTTTGTTACCTATTGCTTATGCTTCTTTATCCAAGCTCGATGCATTTCAAACCAGCTAATGATCCCCATTTTTGTCACTTCTTAATTATCAATTAAACCTTTTCTCTCAGTTGTTGTTCAATTGAACCTTTTCTCTCAACTAGTATTCAAACATTTAACCTTTTATCTCATCTATTGTTCAATTGTTGTTCTGTTGTTGTTTTTTTTTCAATTGTTGTTCAACTCTTACCCTTTTTCTCAATAGCTATTACCTTTCTCTCCGTAATTGTAACCTTATTGTTTATTCTTTAATCATTAGAAGGTAGTAGCCTTGTTGTTTAGCACCTTCATGATTACCGTTTAGCTCGTGCCTACATCTTTGTTTGTTGTTGAGCTCATGTTGTGCAGCCTAAATTCACCCCCATGCACTTGTGCAAATTTGCTTAGGGAGCTATTTGAAAATCATGGTGAAAACGATCACCTACTTCAATAACAGTAACTGGAGTCCAAGTTGCAGTGACTTGTGCTTTAGCACACTTTTCAATAGTTTTTGAATTGTTCGTTTTGTGCAAAACTTAATTTTGCTACTCGTTTAACTTGCCTATCTTCCTTGTCTTTTATTTTGCCTACTCTAACTTCCTCTGCAACTACCTTTTCCATTGTTTTTCTCCTTAAAATGTCAAGGTATTCAAAACTAATCACAACGTGTGATTGAAAATAATCAATTAATGGTTCTTTCCCATTTGTGTATCTTGCAGGTAAATGAGGGAGCAATAATAGGTTATGCACCTTCATGAATTCTTGGGTCAAGTTTGGAGGCAGTTGAATTTCTTGTAATAACTCCTGAATATCCATTGTCTGATTGCCTTCATCTAGGTTTATAACATTAATATGGCTGTTGTTCTATCATTGAATGGTTTTGGGGCATATCTACATAATAACATTGGTCATTATCTAGCTTGTAGATAGGTGGATTTTCAGATGTTAGATGCTAATATATTTTAGCTATATGGAGAAGTTTTACAACAATAAATTCCTTTCACCATTGAAGATTATTTTTAACTTCATTTTTTATTATGTGCTCCTCTTCACTCCTTGCATTGTTTAAGTTTACTGCAGTGTAAACCTCTGATGGTCTAGTCTTGTTATCCATTGCCTTTGGGTTCGAAGGCCATATCTAATATATTAATTCAGCAAGTCTGTTTATCAGTTTGTCTGTTTGTGATGGTGGGCCAGCATGGGCAAGTTGGGCACGGGAGAGCTTTAGGTTCAGGCATCCAATGGATGGATGGTGCGCCAGTGGGTGCTGAATCACTCTGGCCCAGTGTGATCTGATGGAAACCGATGTTCATGCATCTAGTGGATGGATGGTGCGTCGGCGGGTGCTGAATCACTTTGGCCCAGTGTGATCCGATGGAAACTGGTGTTTAGCAACAATTGGAAAAATATAAAGAACCACTAGGGCGGGGGGGGGGGTATGTTAGTTATTTCTTGGAATGGCCCATTCTGCCACGTAGGAAAAGAAAGTACGTTCCCATCGTACCCAATAGGGCACGAACGCATGTTTTCCCATAACTGTGGGGCGTTTCTGTGAATGAATGAATGAATGAAAGATGCCCTCCGGTTATCATACCGGGTATGCACCACTCACCTAGCGGCCACTTTTTAAAATTTTCAAACAATCGGTGTGGCTATATAACCACGGTTCCCAAATT
>Ga0116227_10010795_pt1 | contig 15724 bp, 14 predicted proteins | sample S1TSphgellanicum_FD_89693 | JGI IMG/M metagenome (GOLD analysis project Ga0116227, IMG submission 89693) | Host-associated microbial communities from peat moss isolated from Minnesota, USA - S1T2_Fb - Sphagnum magellanicum MG | ecosystem: Host-associated > Plants > Peat moss > Unclassified... | reverse complement strand
TTTTCTCCTTTAAACACCAAAAAAGGGGGGGGGGGGAAAAATGTGTGGGGGTGGGGGGGGGAAGGAAGAGTGAAAAAGGGGTTTTGGGGGGGGGGGGGGGGGGGGGAAGGGGGAAATTAACTGTTGGGGTTAGGGCGGATGGCCAAAAAAGAGGCCACTTCATCCCAGGAAAATGTCCTAAGGTTAGGTTGAGTTCATCCCATCCAAAAAAATCTGTAAACAAGATTTTTTTGGATGGTGCACTGGTGGGTGCTGGGTCACTGAGGCGACTCTTGAGTTACATTTAACTGGGGACATGTTAGAACTTGACTCAGGAACCCCAAATTTGGAAATTTCCAATTTGAACGAGTTCCTGGTCGAATAGGACTGTTCCGTGGTACGTAACTGCCTATGCAGGCACTTTTCCAGGCTTTTTCAGAGGTGGACCGTAGGACAGGTCCCAGTTTTGGTGTGTTCAGTTTCACTTGTAAATTGAATGGTGGTGCAGCACACTGTCAAACTGTCAATGAACAGTGGTCAGAATGAAAAACCAGCACCTACCAGTCCACGATTCACTGGATGATTCTTATGACTCAGCTGTGGATGAACCTCAACTGAGTTATTATTTGGTTTCACCGTGATAACTTACTCTGCAAGAAGTAGGTTCTAGTCAAGTATGTAAGAAAATAGGTGACTACTAAGTAAGTAGATGGTTTTTATTAGGTGAGGGCTGTTTTTAGTACCTGCTTATTAAGCAAACACAAGTAGGTGCCCATTATGCTTTTGTTAGAATTGGCACAAGAATGGGAAGCCTTTTGTTAGATTTAAAACTGAACTCAGAAGTGTGAAAAAATGTTTTTGAACATAATTTCAATTTCTTTAGGTAAGCAAGTTAATTGTTTTATAAATTGACAAGTGAGCTGAATTTTATGTTTAAATATAAGTTTTAATTAGTTGTTGAATTTTGGAACTATATTATCCTTGGTTTTAATTTGTTATAAAACTTTTTCCAAAATGCTCTTTGTATTTGGAGTGGGCTTAATCTCATGAAACTACCTAGGAAAGGGTTTGCAAAGTGTACCACTCTCTCCAAGCTTGTAGAATGGGTGAGCATCCTTATTCTTTTTCAAAATGCTTTATGTAAGGTGAGAGACTCCCTTTGGTGCTTCATAAACTTTTGACCGTTTCACTATCACAGGGTTCAAACTTGTGTAACCTTTTAGGATGGTACTTTACCATACTGTTATATAGTGTCTTTAGTATTGGGGAGTGTATACATGGAACTAGACTTGATATTTGAATTGGGTCAGAGACTCTTGAATTTAAAAAAGTGAGAGAATTGAGCCCTAAAAATTTAATTGAAAAATCAAGCTCAAACCTGCACCTACAGAACCTCCAAAATAATATAAAATGCCAAAATCAAGATGAAGGTTCTCTTAAATGGGAAGAAGGCCACAACACTATTTTGTACACAAGTGAAGGTTGTTGTTACCTCATTATATCTACTAACTAACAACTTGCAAATGGGTTGTTACATATGTAGGTAGAAATGAAAACCCCTGAACTAACCACCATGGTTAGGTAGGGAGCTTGTGTGCAACCGAAAATTGTTCTTGACCACATAAAGAGTGGGATTTTTTCAAAGCATATTTTTAGGATAATTATAAAGTGAAATCTAATGTGGGGGCTTTCCAAAGTCCTAGAATATCCCCCCTAGCCTATCACAATGTCTTCCATAATTATTGAGGGCACTCCTTTTATTTATTTATTTATTTCTAAATTCTCATTTTGGAGAATTTTATGTTTCAATTCTCTAAAACCACCCTAGCTGGTGAAAAAGAAAAAGAAATCTCACATCTCAAGGCAAAAAAATAATACAAAGCCATCTGATAACCCCTAAGGAAGTCAAAAAAGGTAAGAATGTGGAGAAAAAAGTTTGTGTTACTTTGCATAGGTGAGGGGTCTGGCGCAGTGTTGGCCGATTTTGATTTTTGGAAGGTTCTAATCGTAATTCCTGGTTTGGTTACTGGTACTTGGGACAACTGATTCTAAATTTTGAAAAAAAACCAAAACTCTGCAATGAATTGATGTTCATTTGTGCCACAAAATAACAAAAACTACTGAGAATTGAAGACAAAAATGGAACCAAAGTCCGAGCCAGAACCAAGAACCAAAAACCAACTGGGCCCAAAATCAGAACCAGCCCCAAAACGCATGTTATCTAGGTTCCCGTTCTGAGATTTTAAAAAATTATAATTATAATCATGAATTTATTATTTTTGTTTTTTTGGGTTGGTATTAGAGATGTTGTTAGTTTGAAAAAAAAATAGGGTTTTGAATACTGTACCAGAATAGCAGGTTTAGCAGAAATTATTTTTAAAAATCAAAGCCAAAAAAAATGGAAAATTGTTTGATTGCATTGTCAAATTTTTAAAAAACATTTGTGGAAAAATGCTGAAATACAAGGAAATTATGTATGTTTCATCAATGCACTTTAATTATGTGCACATTTCTTGCACCCATGACCTCCCACGTTTCCATTGCTATTCAACGCATTCCATGTTCATTCGCAATCAATGGCTTGAGGTATGTTTTGACAAAGCTAAAGCATTAGAGCATCAAGCTCAATGTTCTCTACCAATTGGAATAAATCCTCACATTCACAAGCATTTTTGCCTCAATTCTAGTTTGTCATTTCTTGTCTGCAACTTGCTTACAACGTGATTGTTGATCATGTGCTCTTCTTTGTTATTTTTGAGCTTTTTTTAAAAAAAGAATTTAACAAGGTTGTGAAAGTGTGTTTTGAACAACAATTTGTTGTTGTTGTGTGGAGGTTCCTTTTGGCAAATTATTGCATGATTTTGGAAGTTGTTATGCGAAACTTGATAATGTGGGAAGTTGCTTGTGGCAAGTTGTGGGGGACTTAATGGTTGAATCATGAAATAAGGAGCATGAAACTTACACTAGCCTAGTGTGATGACACTACAACATGGTCATTTGTAACACACAACACGTTCAAAAACATAAGCATAGCCTTCTAGAGGTTGAGAGCTATGGTGTGTTGTTTGTATGCAACTTGTTATGATTCGACAAACTCTTCCATCAAATATTTACACCATTTATTTATATTTTGTTGTCATTTTCTATTTTTGTTTGTTTTGCACAAGCTTGAGTGACAAGGCCAATGCACTATGTCGGTTCAATGTTTTTATTTTCAAATTTTTGAGGTTGAAATAGTGACAATGCATGTCAAAAACAATGTTAAGAGTTGTTGAGATTATTTTGAAAACTAGAAAATTGACAATTTGCAACCTTGTCCCCTCTATGCCATTTTAATTTTTGTTTCTTTATTTTGCCAGAGCTCTTAGTAGAGTCATCACAAGCACACCCACAACAATAGGTTTTTTGAAAAAAAGATCGGTAGGTCAAATCAATTTTTCAAAATTTTGTTAAACGTCAATGGGAATTTGTTGAAATTTGAAAAAAAACCTTGAGATTCAATACAATATGAACAATAGATTTTGTAGGGTTTTTTTTTGGGAGTGAAAAAGGGTGATCATCCATGGGGAGATGCTAAAATAAAATGGCAATGTCCTTGGGAAATATGTGCTATGGTATAAATAATTTATCATCGTTTTATATACAATATTTGACTACACTATGAATGCGTTTGTTAGTTTGTTAGCTTTGGCCATTGAAAACCTTTAAACACTTTATTTTTCTAATTAGTAGTTTTCTTTTTCCTATATGACAAAAATTTGCCATTAGAATAAACTCATAAGCACTTAAGCAACCTCAATAATAGCACTTGCATTTGAAGCAAATAACATAACAAGATAGAAACAAACTTTTGGTGTTGTTTTATATCTTACATTTTCTAATTAGAGTGGACTAGATCTATGATGTTATTTTCATAGTGAGTGTGTTGACAAATTGTGGATGTGATGGTAGATATTAAAGTAATTTAGTGTCATCATAAAGTGTACATATCAAGCCTATAAAAATTAATTGCATTATTGTAAAAAACAATTATGGCAACAACACAACATCCATGTGTTCTCATGCAACATAGGTAAAATCACAATAGAAATTGTGATGTGACATAATAAAATATTTTATATATTTGTAGGCTATTTGCAGGAATAGTGTGTGAGGAAACTCAAGTGGGAAGGGGTGCGAGCTTTGATGTGAAATGGAGAAGACCAACCTTGCAAAACACATGTCACAATATGTAACAACATTAGATAACTTTCATTTTATTTTATTTTTTCAATCCAAAGATTTGATTAACATGTTTTCAATCTAGTAAACATTGGCCATTAGATAATGGTCTAGATTGAAAACATGTTCTAATGCTAAAATAATGTAAATATAACGTTGGGTACATAACACAAAAATGTGCCTTCTTTGTCATTTCTTTGCCAAACATTTAAGAGAGGCTATGCTTAATGAAACAATTGCATTTAAAAATTGGGTTACCCTTGTCAATGACTTTTCCATAACAATGTTAATTGGCACTTCAACATCAACATCTTCATTGTAATGTGTGTTGTTGAAATCAATTGCAAGTGCATCTCCATTGGTGTTGAATAATGTATTGTCCATGTTCTCCATCATAACTTGTCTTTGAAAGTCCTTTTCAAATGAACTCAATGATCCTATTTGTTTCCACCCATTGATTACCATTTTTGGTTTGGTAGCCATGTTTAATGCAACCAACCACATATATTGGGTTTGAGGGTAGACATTTTCAAATCCATGTGAATATTTTTGTTGGCATTGAGTTGGGTTGTGATAACATCCATTGTATACTTGTTGAATTCTTGGCAAAATGCATGTTTGAATGGATGCTAAAGTATCACATTTGTTGATTTGTAAATGCTGCAATTAGCTAGGATGTAAATAGTGTGAATTTTGGATAAATATGTTTCATCTGATCTTGAAAATCTTTGCTAATGTGGTCATTCTAGCAATAAATGAACCAAATCATTTTTTGATTTGCTGGAAGTGTAAGAGTTCAATTTGTGAAGCCCTATAAGGTCTAGGGTTTAAGGTTAAACCTAAACCTTGATAAAATGGTATTCACAAACTACTTGCAAGTTTCCAAGGTAGATTAATGATTGTGGCTAAAGGTGAGATGCTAGTCAAAATGAACACATGTAGCTCGACTAACATTCAATGGTGGTAGGTTGTGTGATGTGGTTCCTTGAAAAATCAATTGGAATGTAAACATTGGCCATTAGCAGTTAAACATATTGCCATAAATAATTTGGCGCTTATCTTCCATACCATGGACCTTCACATGTTGAGAACCTTTTGTTTCTCATGTCTTATCACCACATGTAGGAACAATGTGTATTTCAATTTGGTCTGTGTTCAAAACTAATTTGTAAGGGTTATTGTGAGCCATAACCAAGTCAGCACATCATTGCACCATAGCTTTCCCTGGCAACTCATAGTTCTTCGATAATTTGTTGACTATTAAAATCAAAACACAATATCTCCAATCAAGTTGGCTTTTTATGAATTTTTTTGTTCATGCATAAGAAACATGAAATTCAGTCATGAGAGTTTTTTCAAGAAGATGAGGTGCTTGTTTGCGGATAATTGCCTTGATCAAATTCTGAATGCAAACAACAAACAAGGTTGTCTTGTCGCCTTGTGCTTTTCCAATACCTCACACATTTCTTCCTTAAGAACAAGGTGTGTATCTAAGATAAAAGAATGCTGTACAAATTTGGCAAAAGTAGTGCCATAACTACATAACACTTTTAATTCTCCTTTTGTTCTCCATTAGGATGGAACCACTTAGCTAGAGAATCCTTTGATAAATGATCATAAACACCATCTACCTCCTGGATTTCTGTATGTAGCCTTCAAGTACTTCAAAGCACTAAAAATGTTTCCGTGTTGTTTCATAGCAACACAAGTAGGTGGCCAAAGGGAAGGGGTGAACCAGTTTGTGTAAGGACACCTAACCTTCTTGGTTGATGGAATTGATTCAATTTTAGCTTGAGCAAGACCACTTCTATATCCTTTGTGGGCTTCCCCACTAGTTGTTTGAAAATCTCCTTTTCTTTATTGCGTTCCAATCTCTCACAAAAATTTTCTCTCTATTAATTTGCCCTTCTCCTATACCTAACATCCATCCTTCATGGTTTATTAGTAGGTGCTAGGTCACTCTAGCCCCCTGAAACACCTGTTACCACTTGATGGGATGGCAACTCACCCTACCTATCTACCTACATGGTGTTTTTCCCCTCTCTCTACCAGGAGCTTGACTGCATTAAATGTATAAATATAAGTCTGGAAATTGACCATTTAGGGCGTATCTACAACTTTTTGAACATACTTTCTCCAAAACATGGAGGAATCGACGAACAAATGAGAGAAATGAGTCAATTGTGAGCAATGGGAGGACAAAGGGAGAAAATGTGCTTTTTATGAAAGTTGTCAAACAGTGTTGATTTTTCATCGAGGATATGATTGGTCAAGTGAGAAGAAAACAAAATGCACAAGAACTGTGCTCGAACGCTGTTTGTAAATAGCAGTTAGACATTGACTGTTAGTTTTGTTTTAACCCTGCAAAACTTTATTAATAAACACATTGACTGTTAGTTCACTCAAGATACGTACAAAAACAAATTCAGAGCACCAAATCCAACCAACCCCATTGGTTTCCAAAAAAAACTCTTAATGCCTACACTCAACCTCATTCTGTTAAAGATTGAAAAATATGGTCCCTTTCAAGCAATTTCATTGGTCCTCTAAACTTCTCAAAAACTTACCAAACCTTATTACACATTTAACTGTTAATTTCTCTCAAGATAACTAAGAAAATTATCCAAATGATCATTCTCGAGATTGTCATTGGTCACTAGCTTTTGCCTGCAGACTTACACCTGAGCCTGTTCAAAAGGGCCTATAAAATAGCTCGTGAGTGATTTTCTGAGCAGACATATCTGCAGTCAGCACGCCGGACTTGACTCAACAAACGAGAGAGAGAGTCACTGACACTCGTCACGTGTCGCTGCTCCTTGAGAATCGTAAAGAAATTTCTGAAATTGGGAGAAACCCCCCCGGCCCACCCTCCCCGTCCCCCCACTTAGCGGATAGCCTACATCTGAAATCTAAGCCCCCGGGGACTGACGGACGAAAAGGAAAAAAAAGCTGCGACAGAAGATGATCGATCGTTCATGAGTTTCCAGAGGTCTTTTGAGATCGAAGAGAATTTTAGTGCTCTAATTATAGACTCCGTCGCGGAATCTCCCCCAAAACTATTGTGGCATTTCATTTCTCACGCCTGCTCAAAATGCCCGATTGAAATGTGTGTGGTGAAGCCCAGAAAAATATTGTGGCTGCCCAAAATCTTGTAATGCACACAGAGAAAATTTGTAGTGTATGCAGAGGGCACCTCATATCCATCAATTTCCCTCCTAGAAATTGGGTGTACATTATGGCTACTCCTAAAGGGTGGGGGAGAAATTATGCCTACTGGTAGGTGTAAGAACCCTCCCACTATTGAGGAGTGGGCATAACAACACTCCCATTCATATCCTTTTGATCTTCATAGGTTTGATTTATAATAAATTTTGCCTTGTGCTTTAGGATAGGTAAAGGCTTTAGGGTGGGGGCCTAGGCTATCGCCTTGTCTTAGCCCCTTATTTTGAAAATGCCCCCACCTTAAGGCTTTATCCTTAGTCCTCATAAGTTTCGTATAGGATTTGTGGTGGGTGTGAGACAATGGTTCATAAAGTTCAAGCAATGTTAGATTTGCACTTAGATTAGGAAATACTACAAGTTGATGTTTGTAATGTTTTCAATTCAATATCATGATTAGCTATTTTTCAAGAGTTATAGTTTTTGCTTAGTATTCTAAATCAGTTTTTCTCACTTTTTTGACAATTCTATGCACATTTCACCCCCAATATTTATTTTTTAGGCTTCCTCACATAGGGATTTCATAGTCATTTTGTTAAAGTCAAGTACACAACAGAAGGACCCATTGATAGGAGTGTTGTTTGTTTTTGTTGACCTTCGCATTCTTTGCTTTACAATAGCAACTCACCTACAGTAGCAAATAGAGGAAAACGAAATGTAATTGTACTTTTCTATTACTTGCATTTAAGACTTGTTATTGATTTTACATTGGGGCAAAATCTTAAGGTTTTTTTATCAAATTTGTCAAGTAGGTCCACTAATGAGGATCCCTAACATTACTTACCACTAAATAACGATTGTCTTACATGGGTTGTAATAGTTATACAAAAGTGTTGTTACAAGTGGTGATCTAGAAGTGTCTAGGTAAGTGATTTCCTTAATAAATTTTATTTTGAAAAAAATGGTTAAAATTTTTCTTTTATCACAAAATTTTCCCATGTTTTCATTTTTTTTGGCCAAGTTCAAAACAATTGACCCAAAAAAGAAAAAAACATAGTTGCAAATGTAGTTGTTTGGTGTTGCCATACCCCCACCATCCAAAACAATCATCACGTCTAAATGTGAAAAATTAAAGTAAACATTACATTTGATATGGCTCATGTTTGTGTGACTGCACCCATAATGTATCAAACCAAAAATCACAAACTTAAAAAGATCTTCATATTTTATTATGATGGAAGAATTTGAATATTGTAATTTGTTTAAACAATTAAAAATTTGATGATGTTACGCATAGAAAACAATTTTACCTTAATATACCAATTTGTTTATTTTTAATAAGGGGTGTTGGAATTGGTAAAACTTTTACATTAAAATTTATAATTTAAGGATTATTAAAATTATACAATAAAAACATATATTTTAACTTAACAAAAACCAAGGTTTTACTTATGGCATCCATAGGTACAGTTGCCTTCAATATTGATGGTTTAAAAATACATTTAGCATTGAACATACCTATCCAACAATCTTTATTTAATCTAGCAAACTTATTAATAAACTATGTTGAATAGGCTTACATATTGATATGAACAATTCTAACTTGTTGTGATAGATGAAATATCACTTGTTGGTGTTAGAATGTTGGATGTTATAAATAATAAGTTAAAATCCATAAAACATATTCAAAACAAATTCTTCGGTGGTGTGGATGTTATCATGATAGGTGATTTTTATTTATGAAATATAATTGAATTTTCCAAAATATCAAAGATAATGTTAATGCATTAGCACCAAATTTTTGGCATACATATGCCCAATGTTATGAATTAAATAAAGTTATGCAATAATTTTCTATGGTTTTCATACAAATTTTGAACAAATTTTACATTGCAATAAAAAAAAGGATATTCAATTTATAAATTCAATTTGTAATTGACAACCACTCAACAATTTTATTATTCCATATTTATTTTAAACAAATAAACTTGTGCAAAAACACAATAACCATGTGTTTGTTAATACATTAGGTCCCACATTTATTTTCAAAGTAATGGACATTAATTGTCAATCATGCCCACCATATTACAAACTTTCAAATGATCCAAGTAAAACTATAGGTTTGCATTTTACAATTCAAATAAAAAAAATTATGTTGGTTGAATTATGTGCTAATAACAATACAATGTATGATGGTCTTGTGAATCAAGAACACATTGTGACAAAACCATCATATGGATAATGTTTCAAAATTTTAAAATTGGAACATTGATAAGAAAATCAAAATGGACACCATTTGAACCTATCATAAAAAGATAAAAATTGGTAAATTTCAATCATTTGTCATAACAAGGATTTAATTTTTCAATTCAACTTGTAGCAACAAGAACCATCCATTGTTCTCAAGGATTATCACTAGGTGAATTAACTTTTGATCCTATTATTGTTAAAAAAGACGAGTTAACATATACAACATTATTTTGCATCTGATATAAAAAAAAATCATTTTTGTTAACTCCTTTCCAACATGAAAATTTCTTTGTGGATCCAAGAATACACATAAAAATGAATAAATTAAGAACAATTGTGACTTGGATACCATTAATTCTTCCGTTCAAAAATTTATATGATTTTCATGTAATTATGCAAGCCTTGAATACAACTTGTAAGCCAACATTATGAAGACATCAACCATGATTATATTTTCAAATGTCTCATATTTTATGTCTTATAAAAACAAAAATACACCATGCATCAATAGATGTGCACAGATTTATCGAAATATTAATATATTTCAATATATAATGGTCATGGGTTAATGATGATGTATGACATACACATGCATTTAGATTTTTTCAATACAATAACTAATGATGATTTAGAATATATAATTGTAATTTTTAATATTAATACACAAAAAAATACATATTGTTTGTGTGTGTAGGGTTCATTCATATTCAATTTTTACATTTTTAGACAAGTTTCAAATTATAATTCAACATTCTTTCAAACATTGTCCAATGATCACAATGGGAAATTTTAATGTCGACATTCTAAAAGACATTAACCATGAAAAAAAAAAACAAGAACTATTAGATTTCATGGATAAGCTCAAATTAAAATCACTATTTAATAAAAAACTCACAAAAGTTGGATTTCAACTAGACCATATATGGGCAAATGTCCTAAAAAATGAATGTAAATATGATGAACAAAAACATATTAGCCAGATTTTTACAATTGATTTATATTGCATTCAAATTATCAAACACACTTCCTATGTATAATAAAAAACCATTATCGTATCTATTTTTTAAGAGTGTAGCATATGAATGTTACATTTTCCATCTAATTAATGACACCCCAAATGGTGGCACCTTGTGACCTAAACTTATTTATCTTTATTAGTTTTCATGGACCATGTGCAAATAAAAAGTTATAATTATCAATCACAAGATGAAAAAAAAATTTGAATTTTTTTAATCCACATGTACACCCATCGAGCACAACAACAAATAAAACCTTTCATGAAAAATCCTAAAACCAAAATGTGACAACAAATATAAGAAGAAATGTCAAATTCTTAAACTTGAAAATGAAATGAAATTCAAACTTAAGGGGATAACTTTCATAACTCTTTTCACTGAAATCACATCCATTCATTGCTAATGTTTATTTCAAACATCTAAATATAATATTTTACCATGTGCATATTATGAGAAATTGTTTACTCTTTTTTTGGGGAAAAAATTGATTAAATTTTGACATAATATCATTATTTATAATTTTATATTCATTTGTACAGTTAAAAGAAAAGCAATGGAACTAGGGTTAAAAACTTTAACTATACACAATGAAATTTAAGAGGGCTAATTTTTTTTTTCTTAATGCCAATGTGAGAATTCTTTTTTCAAAATCCTTCATAAAGCCAACAAACTCTTATCCCATATACCTTAAGTTCATAATACAATTTTAAATGTAATATATTATTTCAGGACAGAGCCACTAGTTTTTTTTTTGTTTTCCAACTGTTCTCGGGCCAGCGCTCTGTCGCTCATCAATTACGCTTCGCAGCCTCGTTTTCGGTGCAGCTGCTGCTGCTGGTGGGACCGAGAGAAGAGAAGGAAGGTGCCTCCGAGGCGTAGGCAAGGTGCTGGCACAAGCTGGAGCGTCGTCGTGCATCGTGGAGCGTTGCTGGGTGTATCTTTTCTTCTCCCTCTTCGTCATCCCGTATTTATAGCATTGCCCTGTTTAGGTAGTATTGTCTTTACCTCTCTAATGCTTAGATATTGTTGCGCCTTCTATTGTCGTCGGCTTGCTTGAATCATCGGTTGTCTACCTGCTACTTGGCTCTATCGTCTGTGGCTGCGAGTACTGCAGTGTCTTCTCCAGCTTCGTGCCTCGGCCTTCAACTCGGTAAGTCGCGCTTCTGCATTCCTCTCCCTTTTTTCTCACGCCCTCTTGTGTCGCCTTTTTCTGTGTCCACGTTCAACAGCTTTCGGGGCGAAGTACTCTTGTACCGTTTCCTTCTGTGGACCTAGCAAGCCGAAATGTCCTTCGCTTAATGGAAGTGCTGGTGTGCATGTTTTAAGTAGGAGCTCGACTGCCCTCTTTTTCTGTTTTATGTTCGCAGTAACTATTCTTAATTTGTTTGTGTGAATGTCTCGACCATTGTTTTCTTCCTGGAGTCTTTTGTCCAGTTAGAGCTACAGATGCTTGGTTATTTCGTCTACTTACAGTTGTTGAGAAGAGTTCTGCACGATTTTTTGGTAAGCTGTTTTCGTGTCGAACCTTCGATGAAGAATCGGGAGGCAGGATAATCTTAATGTGATTAATTTGCTGGTAGATATGTACGCGAATCACATTTCCTCCAGGATATTATTGGTTGCTGCATCATCGCAACACTTCTAGGGGGAAAACTGATGATTCCAGATATATATGTATTTTGTATCTTGAGCATGCAGTGAATAATGTTTGCTCAAGTTCCGCAGCAGTTGTAGCCTGAATCTCGCATGGCCACCATGATCTGACGACCCTTTTTTCTCGCAGATTCGCCACCATGTATGCACCAGACGCTCAACAGATGGGCTACTCTGATATAGTTCAGAAGCGGAGCGATGAAAAGGGCTGCCTGTATGCATGGTATGTTTCTGACGTCGTTTGTGACATTTGAGATACTGTTTGTTATCAAAGCTTTGCGTGTATGAGCCGCGTTGAGCGCACCGGAAAAAGAACATGAGTCCTGAATCTTGTACTCAGACGTTGAGCTTACTGATGTGATTTGGGAGAATAGCACGATAATCTGACCCCGGGTATGTGGTCTGCTGATTCATACAGTGCGTTCACGCTCTGCTGCTGCTTCTGCTGCTATGAGTCCTGTGAATGCTGTCTGGATATCCTCTGTTGCTGCTGCACGAACTGAGGGCACAGATGACCGTACTGCGCGCATGGCGTTTACAGGAGTAACGTGAGACCAGGATGGTCGAAATCTGACACCATGACCTTTTGAGTGATTTCAAAATAAAAGGCTCTCTGTTTACGTGTTGTGTGTGCAGAGAGGATTGCTCTTTAACGAGAGAGCAGTATCTAGATTGGGAATCGATAAGCAAGTGCACACTCTTTGTGCACTTGGAAAACTGGCAAGGGGATTGTGAATACGCGTAAATCGTGTGCTGCAGGGGACTGCCAACCATCGTTGGCGTCAGTAGGGAGGACTAGCGATGTAGCTTAAATTCTCTGCTAAGCTCCCTTTTCTTTATTCCAAATTTTCTCTGTAATCAAGTTTCCTGTTCTACGCATCGTCTTTACTACGTGTATACTTAATCTGTAGAAGTCACAAGTTCAAACTCCTCTTGGAAAACGTCGTGCAAATTTTCTGTTTCACTGCAATTTGCACATCTTGCAAATCGTATTGTCGCTGGCTTTCTCTCGCCTCGGAAGAGTTATATAGTATTGCCTCTTGGTACTTCCCGCCTTGTATGTCCGGATGCGTTTCGTCGTGTTGCCGCTAGCTTCGTACAGCGTTGTATGTCGGCAAGAGTTTCGTCACGATGAGAGAGAGAGAGAAGAGAAGAGAGGAGACGGTCTGGCAGCAGGTTTGCGTCTTCTGCAAGCATTTCGTTAAAGTGAGAACTCCTAGTTTGACTCTGATTTTTTCCTTTTCCTGTGCACTGTTTGTTATCCTGGCTTCTCGTTTCGTCATTGAAACTGGGGACCAGTTCCACCTCCAGTTCGGGGTTTTTTACATGTCACTTAACAGTCTTGGCTTGAGGTCTTTGGTATTTTTCCGAGAAGGCTATTAGTTTTGAGCTGTCATAAAAACCCGATTTTTCACTCATTTTCCAAATCTTTCGTGCGGATACTAACCTCCGTTTGATTGGAGGATGAGACTTCCTTCCAGCGTTTCATAAGAGACACGTTGTGTGCCTGCGGAGGATATTTTTCCAGAACAAAAGAGGGGGTAGATAGGTACTATACATTGCTTCCCAGGATGGATTCCAATTTTCTGCATGCCCGGCTGGCATTGCTGGGCCCTGCGGAACAACTTTGCTGGAAACCGGAATCTGCTCTGTAATTCGTAATGGTCTTCACGTGGCCTTGTCTGCCTCAACCCCTTACAAGAGCTTTTTGAATTCACATGAACTAACCATTGTTCGAAGTCCATGTGACTGATATGCAAATCGATATGTTTATTCGGCAAATCACAAAAACCATTATGGTCCGTGGTCTACAGATAGGCCATTGTGCCTATTCTGCTGTCTGTTTGGACAATTTAGCGTACCCAAATCCCTCAGACTCCTTTACAGGGCACAAGTCATATTACATAATGCACTACTAAAATTTTGCCTTTGTTATATAATCTAACTCCTGACAAATAATAGGTATGCTTGGTGTTTAATTTCACTTTTACATAGAAGAGATACATGTGATACTCACACCTCAAATATGAACAGAGAATTATTCTAATAGTCAAGAAAATGGAATAATTGCTTTCTAAAGTTAGGCAGCAATGAAAAAAGTAAAAGAATTGAACAATATCTGTCAAAAAAATTCCAATAAAAAATTGGAAGAATTCAAAAGTGTAAATTAAATTGATCACTTTTAACAAGTGAAAAGGTGGGAGTACAAAATGGAAAAGACTACACCAAAAATAATAATTGAACAAGTACATTTAACTAAAATTATTTCTCACAGGGACAATGTAATATTGCTTTTTTTCTCCTGGTGCATACAATAATTTAAATATACACATCAGCTTGTATTTTTTCCTTTTGAGTTAGCAAAAATGGTGATGAAAGAAGCAAGTGAGACTTGAAGGAAGAATATTTTTGGAAAAATGGGGGAAGAAAAGGCGTAATAACCCCAAGTTTTGCCAGGACGAAATCTGAATTTGCCACATTTTCCTAAATATACAAGGTTTCTGGAAAAAACGCTATCCTCTCGAACCTGTAGCCAAATCTGGCTAAGTCCCCTTGTGCATGATTGTGAGACCACGTACCTCACAAGATTGGGATAAAAAAACTGCGGTAGTCATTATTCCCATGGAAAAAAAACCTACTTAAGTACTAGCTCTGCACAGTTTGAAGTTGCAGTCAAGTAACATTGTCTTTCTATCTTAACATAATCAAATTTGCAAAAGCTAACATCCAAAATCGATTGATTCAAATATATGGAGATAGTTGGTATGCCAAAATTTATATAACAACATACAGGATATTTTAGTGCCCAACTGTGGTGGCAAATGTGAAATAAATGAGCCCCTCTCACCATTTAGACTGCTTTTAACACTTGGAAGCATCGCATTTAATGTAGGGTAAAGCCTGAGGGCAAGGGTATTAAAAATAAGGGCTCACACAGTGAGAGTCAAGTGCAAGCCCAATTTTGGTGATGTCCTTGCCTCCAGGCTTCACATGGCAGAAAACTCATTGCGAAATCAGAGCAGAAGGTTTCACATTTTTCACAAGGTGAAATCAGAATTGGTAATGTCCACTCCAAGGGCACAAGAATTATGATGCACCCTTCACATAGACAAAAATTTCTAAGCGAGTTTTATGCAGTTGAAACAAGCAATTCATTGCATAATGACTTGGTCCTTTATGGCAGGTTCAAACTTCAACCTTCGTTTATTGGATCTAGAATTTAATTTATATGCATGCGCTTCTATGAAACATGCCCATCTTTAAGGTGCACACATGATATTCAAAATATCACTCACCGTGGGTCAAGTTCAAATCAAAATTTTAAGCTGAAATCCTGTCCAAATCCCACACCAATTTCTTAAACCAAAACCAAAATTCGTACACAACCATCATGTGCATTTTGTCATGGTCTTCATTTCCCAGAGTTGGAGTATGACACATTAGAT
>Ga0116227_10010794_pt1 | contig 15724 bp, 12 predicted proteins | sample S1TSphgellanicum_FD_89693 | JGI IMG/M metagenome (GOLD analysis project Ga0116227, IMG submission 89693) | Host-associated microbial communities from peat moss isolated from Minnesota, USA - S1T2_Fb - Sphagnum magellanicum MG | ecosystem: Host-associated > Plants > Peat moss > Unclassified... | reverse complement strand
TGAAACTGCTTTTGAGGTAATCAATTCCCACTTGGAGATCTTGTACAGAGCCGCTGATTCGGTCCCTGTTCAGATGGGCTGACCCCAAGCGATAATGTGTATCAGCCTTGTCAAAGTACTCGTCATCCTCCTCCTCTGCAACCATCAGCAAGGGGATGGGATCACTTGCACCCCCTTTCGCAAGTCGAAAGATAAACTTTTCCGACAGAATACTTGCCGCGTTTAATGAGAGAGTCCACGTCCTCTAAGGTTCCTTCCTTGAACTTCTCTTTGTTCTCCTCTCCCATTGCCAAGCAGTGCAACAGAGCTGCTTTCGCAGCTTCCGTTTCACAGTCATCACGGTCCAACCGCAATCGTGCTCTCATCCAAGCACATTCTAACATTCCATTAAAACACTGTCGATTACTCTCATGACACAGCCGCTCCATTTCCAGCAAATTCATTATGCCCTCTTCCCTTCTGCCCAGACCACTCAAGAAGTCAGCTGCAAGAACAGTGAGACTGGAGGCAGTAAAAAAACTTGGATTTTGACCAGTGGCAAGTTTCGAGCTGAGAGTGGCCAGCTCAGATATTGCCCATTCCATACGATCGCTCAGTTCCCCGAAAGAGGACCTTCTTCCTCTTTGTCGCGGCAGTCTTCGAACCTAACTGAGTCGTGATTACTGAGTTGTTTGGTCGGCAGTAAGCGGAATACAAGTTGGGCAGGTTTGCATCAACAGAAGACCTTTTTCTTAGCGGCCGGCGGGAGGCCGGTAGGCAGGCAGGAAGTGTCAGGCACGAAGCCAGGGTTTCTGTCTGTCGTCTTTTTGTTAAAAGCAGCAGCAGCTGGAGGAGGGAAGGAAGGGAAGGTAGCAAAGCTCGGGATTCTAGGGTCAATGACGTTCTTACAAAAAGTTTATATTAAGAAAAAGGTCACAGAAGTGGACTGTGTTTTCCTTTTAAGGGCGCCTCTGGCCGGGGTAACCAGTCCACTAAAAGCCGAATTAGGAGGATCTCTCTTTTCTTTTATATTCGAATTGCGGCATAGGTGGATTGCGGGACCCAATCAACAAGGGAACGAAATTGAGAGTAGTAACATGTGGTATTAGAGACTCCTTACAATGCAAGTAAAAACCAATGCAACATAAGATCCATATCTTGTGGGGTCACCTAGCTAACCAAGAGTGCCGTGGTGCATGATATGAACTTGTGAAGACATAACAAGCTTTTCGTTGCAAAGTTAGGTATCATTGAAATTTTGAAATTTTGTTACACATAATTTTTGAAGGGGATTGGGATTATTGTCAAGAGGATAACCAATCCACCAAAGTTGCTTTTTTGAAAAAAATTGTATGACATTACTTGTTTTAGGTCCTATAGGACTAGGAACAAGGAGTGTAGTTTGCAATATTTTTGTACTAAGGTGTTTGAACCCAATATAATAATGATCGTGACACCCAAGCTTATAGTGAAATTAAAGTTTGACTTTGGCATAATGTCCTAAGTTAGAAACCCCTAGGAGGTTACCTATTTTTTTCCTTTCAATTTGTTTAGTCTTATGTTGTTGGCTTTGTGGACTTAAGATTGTTTTATTTCAATAAGCAGTTTTTAGAAAGTGGAGCTTGTGCTTTTAGTAGGCCTCTTTCATCATGGGCATCAAATGTCCCATGTCCTTTAGTTCATTATGTGCCATCACAAACTTATTTTCCACCTCATTTCCCATGCAAATCACAAACCACACACCACATATATAGTTCCCCTTACTAACCCCTAGTTTTTTCGTGTGAATGTGAGGCTTCAACTTACATTTTCCCAAACCCCCTTGATCATGTAAGGGTAGGACCTTTTCCCCCTTCCATTCTATTAACCCCTATACTTGTTCATGATCAGACCCCCCAACCTACCCGGATTTCCTCAACACATTTGCAACCTTCACCTAAAGTCTTTTGCCCTTCCTTTGGGCCCTAATTTGCCAATCAAAGGTTAATTCGTCATCAACGTTCCTGTCAAACATTCAATTCATTTAATTTAAACCCTTATGACTATCCTAGTTCAAGACCCTCCTTTGTTCCCACCCCACCTACATTGGCATGGACTTGGGTTTCATCATTGAATGTCCTTAGGTCTTTTCATTTAAGTTTTTTATTGTCTTCAATTGTAGAAACATCCTTACTGTTTTATGGCATGATGTGTAAGTGACATTTCATTTTCCATTGGATAATTTAACATAAGACCCCTATGATGTGACAATTTGACATTTGTTCTTCTTGTTACCCCAATGGTGTCTTGTTTTGCCCCTTCGTGGTGGGGCAACATGGCATAGGGAAACATGCATTTGATTCAAGCATGATTTTATAATAGGTAATCAAGAAAACTTGTAAGATGAGTTTTTTTTTCAAGCCCAAACTTTAGTAGTAAGCCTGATCTCAATGCCTTTTCCCCAACATGATCATCCAACTCATAAACACCTTCTTTGTAGTTTAATTTTTGGACATGCAAGGGAGTACTTTTGAACAATTCTCACTTTGGCACCATTTTCCTTTGCACCCATGTCTTCTGATACCATTTTAACTTTCATTGCATAAATACACTTTGAATCAAATGGCTTCTTTTTGTTTTTCCTAAAAGATTACGAACTAGACCAAGGCTTCAAACTTTCATTTGATTCCTTTTACCTAACATTCCAATGCATGTTGCATTTATTAGTAAATGGTCATTTTGGGATGGTTTTTGAACACCTTTGCGATTTTTTTCATTTAAAAGATTCAACAAATGGATTCCTTTAGTTATTTCAATTTTGTTCTCATATCACATAAAGTTACATTCCACCTTGAATTACACATGTCCTTGGAGTAGCCCGCCTTTTAGCCATGACTAAACCATTGTGGAATTCATCCCATTATAATGAGGGAAACATTATATTCATGCATAAGCCACATTTTATGCTTTCAATTCCTCGATTCTTTTGTAACACATTTTTTCCCACATCAATTTGGAATTGTTATTAAAGGTGATTGTGAAACAGTAATCCACAGCATCAAATGCAACCTAAACCTTCACTCCAATTATGTTTTCTCTAGTTAAACATGGCAAATGCTTTCAATTTGGTGTCAAGAGGGGTCATATTTCAAGAACTTGTGTAGTAGGTGAAAACATCATACATGGCATTCGTTTTGTTTGTGCATTTTATGCATTTGAATCTCCCTTGTTTTACATTCACTGTAATTGTGAAAGCAATGTCATAGTCAACCTATTTACCATGGGAGCCCATTAAGGTGATCCCTTGGGAAGGCACTATTTGCTTTAATTCATTTTAGGGCCTTATGTTTTACAACTAGTAATTTTTTTTCTTGTCTATTTCCATCCATTATAGATGACATTCACATCATAGGCCCCCCTTCAATTATATCTTTTGCATATGAACATTTTAAGACTAAATTCCGTGTAATGTCTTTTTATCCAACCTTAGAAATGTGTAACATGATCACCTTCTATCCTACCACCTAACTTCAACACTCTATCTCAATTTTACATTCCATCGAAAGCTATTAAAATTTTAGGGGTTCCATTGGGTACCTCATCATTCACATCATCCTTTAGACAAACCCATCCTTGGATGGTACCATTAGAAACCATCTCAAGGAATGGTCAAGGAACCAAAAACAACCAAATAAAATTTTTAAACCCTTTTCATTAAATGTATTCACAAATATAAATTATTTTTTCATGTTTATCAATTGCATATTCTAATGTATGGCTTGAAGTTTATTTGAGTATTTAAACAATTGGAAAATTTTATATTTTTATATTTTAATTAAAATGGCCCTTTAAAAAATCGATAGTTTTAACTTTGGAAATTCATAATTAAATCATATTGAATTAATTAATTACCAAATAAAATTATTTTCAAATTAACTTAGGAAAAAAATTCATAAAAAATTCTCAAATTATGTTTCAAATTTGTGTTCCTAATTAAAAAATTCAAAGAAACAAAACAGTGCTACGTTCTTGAAACTTTTTCTAAATGCAATGATTAGGAACACCAAAATACACAATATTTTAAACATTATTAGGCTTTCAAAATATATGGAACTTAATAAATTTTTTCATTAAAAAAAATAATGAAAATGTTTGTTTAAGTGTTTCTTATGATTTTCAAAGTTCAATGAGTCCATGAAAACCAAGCTGTGATGTTCCTAATGGTAGCACCCAAGGATGGGCTTGCCCCTTCATAAAAAATGCCTTGTTAAAGGATGTTCAACATGTGAACCTTCTTATTATAATGGGTGATGTTTAAATAACTTCTGAAATTCTAACCAGTTGTTTTGTCTAATGACCATTGTATTTTTTACAATGCACATCTCCCTCTTCCACTTTCATAAAATCCCTCCGTCCTCCACCTTCATAAAGTCCCTTATTTCTTTTTAAGAGCCCATAATTATGCTTATATAAAAATAAAAATGTTGATTTAGTACATAACATCATATTTAAATAAATTTCCAAAACATGAATAAATAATTACAACTAGAAATAGTTAACTTAAGAATTTAATTAAGGCATGTCAAATTATTTTTTATTTTTTAGGTTATTTGAAATGTATGCTAAATAATTTTTTGCTAAAGGTTATTATATTATCGTAATCACACTTTATACCCATGTTGACTAATTTCAGGATTTCACCAAGTCCATGTTTGAAATTTGAACATGACAAATCTACATGAATGAAAAATTGACCAAAAATTGTATTCAACAAGTTTACATAGATCAAGATTTAATTAAGAATAAAACCTAGCAAATCTTCAAGGTTCTATACAAGGTCAAATTCATAGAGTTAAGGGCTTGGATCATAGGTTTTAGCATTAAGCTAATATAAATGGGCATCTCCAAAGGCAATACCAAAATGACTTTTACACAAATATGTTGCAATGTCATTTTATGTTGAATCGAAGGCCAAATAAGGTCGGTAAGGGTGAAGACCTTTGTTACCTATATGTTCCTTATTGTTGTTCTTGGGAGCAAGTTGGGAAACACCATGAAAGTCTTTTAGGAACTGGGTGGAAACATTTTCAAAACACTAAAATCTGAAAAAAAGTAAAGTTTAAAAATGAATGTTAAAATATTTATCTTTTAGAATAAGCCAAAATTAGCCTTGACAAAAACCTAGAACTCGAGTTTCTTATATGGTTAAACCCATTGAACTTGAAACCAAAAGGCCTTCCACTTTTTATTTCATTTTTTATTTTTAAACTCTAGATTATGGTTCTTGGAAAAACCAACTAACAATGTTTTATACCAACATAAAATAGGTCATAAAGTGAAGACTCAATGTTGAAATAATTTTTATTATATAACATGGTTTCTATGATTGAAATTTTTAATCATAACAAATACTGAACAAAAATGTTTCAATCAAATAAACTAGTCATTAATGCCAAAAAATTAGTTACTTAGATGTTTATTTTTAAAACTTAGATGATTGTACAACATGACTAAACTAATTACAACTATTAGTTGATATGGTTGTTTGAAATGACTAAGGTGATTGAAACTAATAATTGATGTGGCATTATTAATTTTAATTTTAAAATACTAATGCATTATTGAATTAAAAAATATATTATTGTTATTTATTTCTAGATTGAACTATGGATGAATCCAATGTTGCATTAGACCTATGACTTCAATGTCAATTTTTTTTTATTGCTTGTTTGTTTCTTTGTTTTTCTTTTTTTTCCTTTTTTGAATTTGACAAACCATACAATACAAATCATTGTGATGATGTCACAAACACAACTTGTTCAAAGTGAAGTTTCAATTTTCACTTCCTCGTCTCAAGACCTTTACCATCCAACCACCACCTCATGTGATAATATAAATTATTATCACAAAATATACATTCACTGCCCATACCTATACAACTAATATAATTTCTCTCGAACCTTGTGCATTAAATGCTGAGATTCGGCATTTCGCACTGAGTTTCGGCATTTCATACTAAGATTTAATAAAATTTCCTTTCTTTTTGGATACCACTTAGAGAGGGTTTAGGAGTTGAAAGGAGGCCCAAAGACAAGGCGAAGACAGGGTTACTTTGCGGATTTCTCTAATCCAGCTAATTATTTCATGCCTCATGATGCAAACAGAGTGCACCCTAAAGCTTACAAAATCTCCCCCCACAAATGACATCTAGAACCACAAATGGCGTTTGTAGCAGATTGTTGTCTTCTGCCCAGAAATGGGTCATTTCATAGGTAAAAGTTTTAGTTTCTTGGATTCAAACCCCCCAAGATTGGCATTTTTTTTTCCCCAAAATGGTTTCTTGATAAATATTTGTTATGGGCAACTAGAGAGTTTGAATTTTTCCCATTGCTATTTGAAGGGACTCACTTGGATTTTTTTTTTAAGAATCCCATGGTGATGTTGTTTGCTATAGCAAGTGGAGTAGTGGTTCTAAACTCTTGGAGATTCAATTATGTTGAGGTTGAGAGTTGAAAAACTTGGTGTCAAAACCAATCTTCATTCACATCATGACATTGACCTAGAGGGCTTGAACATGGAAATTTGAGGTTGCATTTTCATGGAAAGGTCGATGCTTTCTATGCTGGATTTTGGGAGGTGACAAATTGCACACAAGGTTTTCTTTCTTTTGTAATGACCACCTTTCATTGGCCCATTGCTTTGAAAAACTCAAACTTTTGGCAATCCTCAAATAGAAAGGTTGCATTTTGAGCTTTCAAAACAAAAGTATAGAAGTCTTTATTTTTTCTTATTCCTTTACAATTTCCAAGAATACAATTGGGCGAAGGCTATACAATATAAAGGTGGTGAAAACAATTGAGCCTCTAGGATGCATTTTTTTTTGGGGCAAAAATTTGTCAAAAGGTGTGACATAGTTTTTTGAAAACAAAATATTCTATTGCAAGTTCCTTTTTAACAAAAAAATTGGTTACAAGTGATTTGTTTTTCAGGGAAGGTGTCACAACATTTATGTATACTAGCTACAATTTTAAAAGTTCCTTGAAATAATGTTGTCAATTAAATCAAAATCAACCTAGGAATGCTTGCCACCTTAGTATGTATTCAAAATAAAAGGCATTATGAGTTGTTAAGAGGTTCAATTAATAGGTTAGTAGGTGAATTAATAATAATAAGTTTAACTAGTAAGTTAATAAATAAATTAATAATAATAAATGATGTAATGCCGGATTGGAATGTTAGGAAGAAAAGATGATGATTTGGCTATGGATTTAGAGGTGGTGAAAATCATGTAGACTATACATATGGACTATATGGATGAAGTATATATCAAATGTTTTTTTCAAACTCACGACATTGATAGAGTTTCTATTTCTTCAAATGGTTCAAGTTGATTAATTGGTTTTTTTTTACTAGTGAACACATACATGTTGACTAGGGGCTAGGGGCATGTGTATTTTTTGATTAGTCAACTCAATTAAAATGACTTATTTGACTATTTGTCAACTTTGATATCTAATCAAATTTGACAAAAAATTGACCATTTTGATCAAAATGGTCAGTAACGTTTAGTCAAATGGAACATTTAGTCATGTTGAACAGATTCAAATGACACTTTTGGTCAAAATGGTGAATGGGGTTTTAATCAAATAAAACTTTTAGTCAAAACAACCAATGTCATTATAGTCAAATGGGGCATTCTACCACCTTATCTACCATGTTTTACAAAATGCTTACCTATCTATTTACCTATCAACTTAAGTAACTTCTAGGTACTACTTACTTGCCATCCTAAAACCTACCTACATAATTATTTAACTTTTCTCCTTGCCCACTTACCTACTTACCTACCTACCTACTAACCTAGGTAACCTCCTCTAATTACCTTTTACTTACAATCCCACAACCTACCTAAATGTACCTACTTCCAACCTACCTAATTATAATTACTTAACTTTCTTCCTTACCTATTTACTTACCTACCTACACATTGACCTAGGTAGCCTCCTCTAGGTATTACCTACATACATATCAACCTAGGTAACCTCTTCTAGGTATTATATACCTAGGTACATATCAACCTAGGTAACTTCCTTTAGGTACACCTTACCTACCACCTTTAAGTTTACAACCTAGCTAATTATAATTACCTAACCTTCTTAATATTTACCAACCTATTTACCTACCCACCCACCTACTTTTCTACCTACTTATTTACCTACTTACCCACGCACCCACCCACCCACATCTATCTTCTACAACATAACTACCTATGCATTTCATAGTTTTGTAATGATGTGTTGAAATAAACATGTGAAATAAAAAAAAATTAACAAAAGTTGAACACCTTTTGGTGATGTGGTTCATTGGTTAAGGACTTAATTTATCATTGGGGACATCAAAAGTTCAATTCTTAATACTTGTGACCTATGTACATGTTTAAAAGGTTAAAGTAGGTAAGCTAAATTAAGTATGTTAAATAGGTTATTTGAATTATGTTAAGGGATGTAAGTAAGTTAGGCTAGGGCTACCACCTACCTACATGCATTTTTACAACCTACCTATCTGCCAAAAATGATTTTTTATAATTATTTAAATCATTTGATTAATCAAATGGTCCTTATTCCACTAGTAAAAAAAACCACTTTAATCATATTGGACACGTTAAAATCAACTTGTCCAAAATGACAAGGGGGGTTTTTTTAACCTTTAGACAAAGGGGATTGTTTTCACCCTTGTCCAAATCTTTTTTTTTTATTAGAATTTTTGGTTTGAAAACCCAAATATTCTAGTAGTGTGAACTTTTGTATTTTTCCATCCCAAAATCTCATATGTTTAAGTTATAATGGAAACTAGCCTAAACTAATTTAAACCTTTGTAACTTTAGGCTTATTAAAACTAAAATGTAAATGAATCTAAGGTATTGAAATTGGATTCAAATAAAAAAATAAAAAAACATAAGGTAGTTGAATATGTGTGTATCAAAAAAAAAATGATAACAAGTTCAAGAAAAACAAAATTCTTTCATCTAATGCACCCCCCAATGGTTGTTTGACACAAGTAGTTTGGAAATTTAACATTAAATGTCCCCATGGGCGTTTGAATATAACCCATATTATTAAAAGTGTTAACTACCATTTTTCACATAATGGTAAGCAACAATGCATTTTTACGCCATTATGTTTTGCCCAAATTTGTAATGAAGATGAAGGTGAAGTTTGGAGCACTTCATTTTTATCCCATGTGTTTTGCCAAAACTTGCAATGAAGAAACCTACAAAGTTAATAGGTATCCCCACATTTAAATTTCATATGTTTTGCTTAAACTTCTAATGAGGAAACCTAGAAAGATAACTAGAAGGAAAACCTTTTCCTAAAAGAGGTAGAAAGTGTAAAAAGCTTAAACATTAATTACATTATAAACCATACCTAGACCTTGTGAAAAGGACCTTAAGACATTTGGGTTATTTTAAGGCTAGGTTTAGTTGACCCTAACTTTTCATAAGTTGGATCTAGGTCATGAGGTAAGGTCTTGACTTAGGATGGGACTTATGGTGAGTTTTGTCTTATGTAGATTCATTAGATCCAAGTTTAAAAACCAAAGTTAGATTTAGCCAAAAATCCCAAAATTCCAAACATTAATTCATAAAGATTAAAAATTATATTGAAATCAATTGTATTAAAATCTAATAAATAATTTTAGTGGAAGTATAATGTTATAACATGGGGTATTAGATGGAATGTGTTTTCTTTTGTTGGAAAAACATTTCAAAATAATGATTCCATGACACAATTGTCACATGATAAATTTATTTTGGTATCACTAGTGCAAAAATGGGAGATAAAAGATATTTGTTTTTCATATTTTGGCATGTGAATGAAATTTAACTATAAATTATTGAATTTTTCTTTATTTTTTATTTTGCAAAAGTGATGAATTTTTGTTGAAACAACATTCTCCTAGAACTTGAGGAAGTTGGTTGTGTTACAGACACCATCATCATCCATTGCTTGCATCATTGTTTGCAATAACATAGTTAATTGCATCATCGTTTGCACCAACATAATTGTTTGCATCATCGTTTACACTAACATAATTGCTTACATCATCACTTGCATCATTGTTCATTATTACTTAGGAAATTTTTCAAAATTGAGTAGCTTCCTTGGTCAGTGCACACATGAAAGCTTTTATGGAAACTTCCTTGAACTAGGTCCCTAATGGAGTATAATCTGAATTAACACTTAACTAAATTTTAATTGATTTTGAATTCACTATTAATTAGGAGAAGCTTCCTTGGTTAGTGCACACATGAAAGCTTTTATGGAAACTTCCTTGAACTAAGTCCCTAATGGAGTATAATTTGAATTAACACTTAATTAAATTTTAATTGATTTTTAATTCACTATTAATTAGGAGAAGCTTCCTTGGTTAGTGCACACATGGAAACTTTTATGGAAGCTTCTTTAAATTAGGTCTCTAATGGGGAAATAAGGGTACGACCTCCCATCACCTTTAGTTTGTTCAACATCAGTTTTGGGTATGTTTTCTTGTCATAACTTTTGTTTTCATATGTAATCAAAATAATTTTTTAAAAAAATCATCTTTTAACATATATTATGTTTTTGCTTTGTATTTTTTTGTTTTTAGTTTTGGATTAAACTTAAGCTTACATTCCTTATGATTTGTTTTCCTTGATATATCCTTGGTTTAGTTTCTTGTTTTTGTAGTTTTTCGTGAATAAAGTTTTATTTGAATTTTTTTAAACATATACCATGTTTTTGCCTTGCATCTTTGTGTTTCCAATTTTGGATCAGACTTAGGCTTGTATTCCTTGTGATTTGTTTTTCTTACTATGTCTTTGACTTAGTTCTTATTTTTGTAGTTTTTTCGTCCTCGTGATAGGTTGTTTGGAATTTGAATAGATGTAATGGGCATAAGCACATTAAACCCCCCAAAACATTATTGTCACCAATATAATTTTTTTACAATTTTTTTTTTTGGTAAAGTATGGAAATCTTATATTGGATTTTTTTTTAAAATTCAAAATAATATTTGATTAACTTTGAATTTAAATTAATCAACAAGTTTTTTTTTTAATTAAAGAATTTGAACGTATGGAAAATATATGTGATGAAATAATACTTGTCACATATGAAAATTACATATATACTTCAAAATTAAGGTTATGGGTCAAATTTTTTGTTGAATTTTTTTGTGGTGAATGGAATTGATATAGAAGAATTAAAGTTTAAACCATTTAGAATTATAAAGTTATTGTTTGGGAATCCATTCAAAAAGTGTGTTTTTTAAGACTTGATTAATAATAAATGCATAGTAAAGTTTTTTTTTTAGAAAGAAACCATTACCATATGAAAGAAAAAGACATTTTATAAGTGGGTTTTGCATTATTTTTTAATTTTCTTTTGTTTGGCAATGTTTCATTAAGTGCAAAAGATAACGATGAGCTTCTTGGCTCATCATCATCTTCTTTTTTTTTTTCCTCAGGTGTAAAAGATGAGGATGAGCTAAGAGGCTCGTCTTCATCTGTTTGTTTTTTTATCAGATGTAGCAGATGACAGCGAGCCTCCCCGGCTTGTTGTCATCTCTTTGTTTTTTTCCGTCTTCAAGTGTAGAAGATGATGACGAACCAAAAGGCTTATCATCATCTTTTTTTTTTTTCTCAGGTGTAGCAAATGACAACGAGTGTCCCTGGCTCGTTGTCATTTCTTTGGTTTCTTTTTCAAGTGTAGCAGATGACAGCGAGCCTCCTTGGCTTGTCGTCATTTCTTTGTTTTTTTCTCAGGTGGAACAGATGACGGTGAGCCTCCTTGGCTTGTCGTCATCTCTTTGCTTTTTTTCTTTAAGTGTAAAAAATGACGACGAGCCAGGAGGTTCATTGTCATCTATTTTTTTTTCTCTAGTGTAATAGATGATAACAAGCCCCACTAACTTGTCGTCATTTTTATTTTTTTTCTTAGGTGTAGCAGATGACAGCGAACCTCCTTGGTTTGTTGTCATTTTTATAAAAACAATTCTTAGATGTAGTAGATGATAATGAGCCTCCTTGGCTCATTGTCATCTCTTTGTTTTTCTTCTCAGGTTAGCAAATGACGACAAGCCGGGAGGTTCGTCGTCATTTCTTAGTTTTTTTCTTAGGTGTAAAAGATGACGATGAGCCTCTCGGCTCGTCGTCATCTCTTGGTTTTTTTCCTCAAATGTAGAAGATGATGATAAGCTAGGAGGCTCTCGGTTCGTTGTCATCTCTTGGGTTTTTTCTCAAGTGTGAGCTCACTAGCTGCATCACCACCTAATGCATCATTACTGTACCTTCATGTACGTGGGGATGTCACCACCCCCTTCCAATTACACCATACCCCCACAGTTGTATCTAGAACTATTGCACAAAACTCACATCTCATTCAAAATTGCAACTATTCTCAAAGATTGAACTACAATCACTTGGCTTTCCTTGGTCACCATTCTAGCTACTAAACTTTTGCAAAGGGGTGGTATCTAATGAGCTTGGATTTGCCATGGTGCCAAAGCTCAGGCTTGTTGTGTCATTACCACTACCACTGATAATGTATAAGCACCCATTGGTTGAAACACTCCAGTCAAAGGGAGACCCATTCAATTTAGTTTGATTGAACTCCCCATTGATAGGAAAGTGTTTAATGCCATTCACATGGTATGTGCTTACTTCAATATTTCTCCCATTGTTAGCAAGAAAAAGACCTCGGAAATAACCATCATACAACAAATCAATGTCAACACCATGGTTCTCACTGTTGATTCCATTCGGTCCACTAGGGTTAAAGTAGGAATGTGAAGAAGCTATGCCCGAGGGTCCTACTTCGTCTGGTGTAGCCCTCACATCTCAAAGTCGGGGCCATCACCGAGTAATCAAATTCCTCCATGGTTTCATACCCCAAGGCTTGCTTGGATGTGGTGCCACCTTGACTTTTGTTGTTGAGAATGAGCCTTGGACTTTCCCCAAGACTGCCTACTCCCACTAGAATTTTACCTGCTCCTGCAAAATCAAAACATTAGTGACTTTATAAAAGCATTTATTGACATAAAAACTTTATTTTCTATCAAAGAGATTCCACATTGTTGTTACAATTTTGAATTTGTTTCTCCTGATTTGGAAGATCTAAGATTCAATATAGATCTATACACATCTATCCTCACAAGTATTAGGATGTCTGCTTAATTACAGCATAGGCAACCCCAAATGCAAGCAGAGATTGATTAATATGTTGAAAATGTCAAAAGTCAAAGCTCACCCTAAACCCTAAACCATGCACTCCTCCCCTTCTATCTTGAATGTTTTTATGTTTTCTCCAGTGATTCCTAGATTTCACATATTGCTTTGTGGTAGAACTTGTAACAGATTAAGACCCTTCCTTTTCATGTAAAAAACAATGGCATTTCCAACACATTTTGTGTTGGATGTGTTTTTTTAAAAATAGCCCATAATGAGTTTTGACCAATTAATAGCTCACATTGCATTCTGGTTACCCAAAAAGGTTTGCAGAATAGTGATTAGGAGCCTGATGTAAACATTTCACTAGGTTTAAGGTTTAAGGTTTCTAAATTCATTTCCAAAATGCTTCACACCTCGAAAGTAAGAACCAAAGTTCAATTTCAGAAGAGCACTTGTCATCCATTAATAAGCAAGATTGATGAAATGAGAAAGTGTAACTGCCACCCATTAGAATTTTAAACTCACAAAGCCCAGTACTTCAAAATGGGTGGTAGTTGTCTGTTGTATCTTTGGCTTGCACAAAAAGAACTCTACAAATTGAAATCTATGTTTTTCTTTCCACAAACCATCTTCTAGAAAGTTTTGTAAATCAACTTCAATAATTTTTTTACCTTGGTGATTTCATTGTTGTTGTACAACCAAGGTTTTCAATGAATGCACCGTAATAGTGATCATGACATGTTGCATATGAATTGCAAGTGGTAATTTGCAAGGTAGGTGAATTACCTTATGGTGTTTTGCAAACCCAATTGTGTATATCTTATGTGTGTGTTTTCCACCTAACAAATGCAAAGGTAAGGAAGAAAGGGGTAGTGAGGTATACAACATTTGGACAGGCTCTTGGCCAAAAGGAACCACACTAGTGATGATGGCTGTAGTTTCTTGTGTGTGTTGGAAATTCATTTTATTCAATTTGTAAATGGGCATAGTATAGTTGACAATTTTTCAAATTTTCAAAGATTTTGAGAATACTTGAACTAGTGACTTTGTAAATGGGTGCATGCAATACATTAAACAATTCACTCTTGTTTTTGAAGAGGCCTTGAACTTTATTCAAAAATACTAGCATGTGGTGAGGCCATGTTGCCTCATGTGTTCTCATTGTAATTACTGTTTTGTGTTGCCTTGAGTTCCTACATTGCTTACACAAGCTCACAATGTTGTGCTTGGATTGCTCCTATCTTGTTTTTTTATTTTGACTTGCAAAATGTATTTACCCATTATGTTCTGGTGATCTTTGAAAATTTTTGGCTTATTTTCATATGATTTGTTATGGAAATTCTTGAGAATTCTAGGAGGATAGGTAATCTCTATGGCACATCTTCTAGTGACTTTTAGTAAAAACATAAACTTCACTAGGTGACATAGGACCAAAAGGGTAAAGAGAATCTGTAGGTAGAGTTCTGCTCTGAGTTTGATTCTTTTAGATAAGAGAAACTCCTCTATTTTATTTTGAGAAGGGGTGGTGGTCCATACTGGCTTGTTGTTGTCTCTTGATTTTTTCCCTAAAATGCAAAAGACAACAATGAACTAAGATTTGGGTTTGTCATTGTCTTTTGCTATTTTTAAAAAATTGTTCTACACAAAGGCACTAACTGTCATGCCCAAGATTTAATGTAATTATTAATAAATTTTCAATTATAAAAATTAATTTATAATGAATTCATGTAAATAATTAGTCAATATAGCCAAATAATTATAATAAAAATAAATTTAATAATATAAATTTGTGATTTTTATATTAATTCAATTCAATTATAATGAAAAATATAATTACAGCAATTAAATTTTATAATTAGGCTATATTAATTAATTTGAATAAAAAATAAAACTTCTAAAGTATAGGGCTTTTAAGCCTTGAAATATAATGAACAATATTATTATTATTGATATTGGGAACATTTAAATTTACAATTTTCATTGTTTCAAGTTGTTGTTTTTGTATAAAGAAGTTATAGCAAGTTGGAAAAAATAAAGTTACTATCCTTTTTTTTATATGTTGTTTGCAATTGTTTGTTTTAAGGAGCTTGAAATTTTTGGGTAGTGGTGGTAATTGCTATTGTTGGGGAGATTCCAACTTTTGTTTTTTTTTTTGGAGTGATTGTCGTTCAAGGATTTGAATGCTTTTGTTGTAGGATGGCACATCCTTGGAAGAAATTTAAATGCCAACGAAAGGTGACTAACAATAATCAACAAGTGAATGTTGTAGCAAATGAAGAGGAAGTTGAAGTGGAACAAAGAATTATCATTTATACTCTTACTTTTGAAGGTAAACCTTAATCCCATTCCTATTCTTAAAAGTAAATTTGTTGTGATGGATGATACATTTCACATGATAGGGTTTAAAAGAGTGTAATGCAACACATTACAAATAAAAAATCCCAATCCAAACCCTAAACCCTATCTTCATTCTTTATTTGAAAATGGGGATGGGGTATTTTTTTGCTCAATTTTTTCCAAGCAATGTCCTCATTGTTTTAAAGTTTTAATTGCTAACCT
>Ga0116227_10010792_pt1 | contig 15726 bp, 12 predicted proteins | sample S1TSphgellanicum_FD_89693 | JGI IMG/M metagenome (GOLD analysis project Ga0116227, IMG submission 89693) | Host-associated microbial communities from peat moss isolated from Minnesota, USA - S1T2_Fb - Sphagnum magellanicum MG | ecosystem: Host-associated > Plants > Peat moss > Unclassified... | reverse complement strand
GAACATGAAAGTTATAGTAATTAACTTGTGTTCTCATTAATTATGGCAATTGTGGTGCAAATTGTTTTAGAATTTGAAAGTTGGATTGTTGTTGAATCAAATTGTGTGTGCATCAAGTGCAAGGTCTATTTGATTTCTTGCTTTCATGGAGTTGTGGAAGTTGCAACGACAATGTCCAAACATAATTTTTAAGTACATAAGAAAACATAATGTTGATTTGTTTTCATTTTCTTTGATTTTTTTCTTGTATTCCAATTGTGAAGAGGAGAATACTAGGAAGTGGCAACACACAAAGGAGTTAAGGTCTCATAAACCACCTTGAAGTACATAATTGCCTCCATCAACTTTGATTTTGGTGTTTGTTGTATTTTCAATTTGTTTTTGTTTTTATGTAATCTTGTTGTGGCTCAACATTAGAGTAAGACTTTACATTCTACGTGTTTTTTTGCATGTTTTGTTTTGGACATTGTGTGCAATGTTGAAGTGTTTTTATTGTGTAATTATTTTGGTTTGAAACTCTATTGTCGAATGTCAAAGTTGCAAGGGTTTGTGTAGTGAAGGGAGTTGAAATGATGTGTGTGAAATGAAGTGACATGTTGTTGGAGTTCAAAGGTTTAGGTGTGTTGCTTTTCAATGCATACTAGTTTCGATTGAACTCAAACCCCAAGGTAGTTATTAGCATCAATTTTCATTTGCCTCTCTATCCCTTGCCTAGTGTTTCCAAACCATTCTATGGTTTTTTGTTCAAGTGGACCAAACCCATGTTTGTGGTGATGGCACCTTTGAAACCACCAACAAATCTCAAATTTCTTTTTTTTTTCTTTGCTTTTACAAACCCTGAACACCTTGTAGACACCAACATTATCACTATCATCATATGTTAGTCTACCACCTGGTCAAATTGATGTTCTTGTCTAAGATGCATCTCAAATTACACCTTTGTCATATGATGTTCCTTTCGAAACCCCTTCTCAAACCGCACCTCAGTCATCCACTTTTGATAAAGGTAAAGACATTTTAGTGAATGAAGACCTTCTCTAGTCTATAAATCCACTAGAAGCTAGTCCTAGTGAACCAAAGAAGAAGAAGAAAAAGAAAAGTGAATGGGAACTAAATAAGGTTTATGTGGAGCAATGGGTAGCAAGGTTTTGTTGGTTTGAACCAATTTGTAGAGAGGATGGGAAAATGTGCATGGTCAAATGTCGGGTTTGTTCTAAAGTAAAAGGTAATGAAAAACTATTGGTGTCGAAATTGGACTCTTTGATCAAACACTCAGGGTTGCAAAAATGCACAATTGCTAGACTTGGAGCTGATGTAAGGAAATATTCTATTTGTCCTACTAATTCACATGTGAAAAATAAAAAGTTATTTGCTGCCAAAGGTTTGGACATGGTTGCTATTCAACTTGAAAGTGGGGGCAAGGTGGAGAGGGAAAAAAATTACATCCAATTTGTGGCAATTTGGCATCTTTTTAAACAAGGTCATCCCATGATGGATTTTGAAGGATTGAAGGGGCTTTTCAAGTTTTTGAAGGTGTAGAATTGCCCCCACAAACACTGGTCTAATTCCACTGATTAAACCATGGTAGAAAGGTGTAGTCACATCAACACGAGCCACAACAAGTGTAACCAGTGTTTAATTTTTCATGTTTAGAAGTGGTAATTTAATTTGGTATTGAAAGTATAAGATTTTTTTATATATTAAGGTTCATAATATATCATTAGAACATTTGAATTAATTTGAAAAATATCTGATGAATAATGAGCTTTCAAAAACACTCATTAAACATTGTAGTGTGTGTTTTTAAGCATTAAAAGATAAATAAACTTCAAAACTTTTGACAATTATATATTTTGAAATATTTTACATAAACCTTGACATAATAATATTAAATAAAATATAAATATTTAAAAGGAATTTTGAAGATTTAAAAATATATAATTTAAAAAATATTCCACCAAAAGCAATCCCAAAAGTAGGCGGGTGTAGCTTGTGTTATCCCATTTGCACCCAGAAGCAATGCATAATGTTGTCTTGTGGGCCACAAAAGTTAATGTGCAAAAGTCTTATTTTATTTCTGTGAGTCATGATGAGGTCACAACCATCAACAACCAATCATGGTTGTCTATTCATGTGTATGTGACAGAAGAATCGAAGAAGGTCCCAATTTTGCTAAACTTGCAACATGTGGTAGATGGAACAATTTTCCTTGTTTGTTTTGGGGCTAATGGATTATTATTTCCCAAGGTGTGAAGAATGGTGTCATAGCCCAAATTATGCAAAAACATACCCCATTTGTGAATGGTGTGCATTGCATGGCACATCACACAAATCTATTTATTCAAACACTAAATGCTTTGAACTTGGTACCAAAGATTGAGAGTTTGTTGGCATCTATGTATAATTAATTTGTTCATAGCCCAAAACGCCACCTTGAAACTACTAAGTTAGCATAAATCCTCAAAGGCAAGGGTAACAAGATTCTGAAAAATATCAGAACTTGCTAGATTTTTATGTTATCATCCTCAAAGTGTGTTTTATAATAGTACAAGCCATTAATTGTGAAAATGGCTAGAGATTCTACAATTATTACGACTGCAAAAATCAATTATGAGCTTTTTGTGATGTGCCGAAACCTTGTTCGATTTTGCCTGTGTCTTGCCCTTATTAAAAGTGGTGCAAGGGTTATCCAAGTTTGCACAAGAATGCCATACATTCATTTGCGATTCTGTGGCTACTTTGAAGCTTTGTGAATCAAACCTATTAGAAATGATACCAAGATTTCCCCCAAGCATTTTAGCATTTTCCTTAAGCTATTTGAGCACATCAATGATAAATTGTGCTTGACATGGTGGAAAAAGCTTGCATTTCAAGTTGAATATGTTGCCTTTTTCATTGGTGACAAATTGTATATGTTACATGTCACTAATCGGACCACATGTGCTATTAGTCTTGTTTCCAAAGGAAGCTTGGGTTGAGATTGTTACTTCCATGAAAGAACAATGTTGATTTGTTGCAACAGGATTGATTATTGAATTGGAAAAGCGATTTCCAGCACAAGAGTTGTTGAATGCAATCAGGGTGACTTACCTTCAATATTGGCTTACTCCAGAAGCTAAGACCACTTTTCCAAGGCACATGGCCCTTTTTTAAGCACATTACAAGTACTCGAAGAGCTTGGGGACATCTAAGATGTTTGTTGGGCCGTTGTTAAACCCTCAAATCCTTGATCAACAATCTTTATTTTTCAAGTTAACAATGTAAAACCATTTTCAGGCTACCATGCAACCCCTACATGATTGCAACCCAATGTCAAGATTGTGGGAGAAGCTTGGAACAAGTGGGATTTTGAAGCAAAACATTTATGAATGGTTTAAATTGGTGTGTCTTTGCATGGTGGTGGTGGTGGTGTTGGTGTTGGGAAGTGTGGAAGATGAATGAATGCGCTCTAACCTTGCCTTTGTGAAATCAAAGCTTTGGAATTAGCTTGTCATGCCCATACATGGCCTCATACATGATGGCCAGTTATAGGCATGCCCATCATTCCTTTCAGGGTTAATGTGCACTTTTAAGGTTAATGTATGATCTTAGGCGATTGTACGCTATTAGGTACTTAGGGTTTCAGTTTGTTGGCAGCTATATAAAAGGCCAAACCTTTCTTTTCTCTTTTTATTTTTTCTAAAATTCATGTTAGGAAAGTTTCCTCCATAATAAGATTGGATTTCTAGATGCTCACGGTGGCCATTGCACGACCACTGTCTACATACACTACATGTTCATTCCTTCTTTGCAATTCAATTCTAGAAAAACTCTACTATCTATTGTTTCATGTTGAATGCGGCAGATTTCTTGTGCCTTTGAATTCTTGAGTTGTTGCTATTAATGTTGTTATTGCTAGTGTTGTTACTACTGGTGTTGTTGCTTCTGGTGTTGTTGCTACTGGAGGGAGTGCAATTTGTTGTTAGTGTTATTGTTGTCAGAGGGGGCTTCCATTGTTACATTTCTGCCAACCAACAGAGTCAGGATCTTGGAGCAGGTTTCAAAATTCTCTCTCCTTTTTTTCTTTCTCGCTTTCTTTTTCTCTTTTGAAGTTGTCGAGTAAAAAAAATACCAAAAGAAAAATTTCAACGGTGGCACCCACCATCGTTGTAGAGCAATGTAATGCTACTCACCATAGTTACATAACAACGTAATTCTGCCCACCATTACTACCGAGCAACGTCACCGCGAGCTATAACGCCGCCGTAATGCAAGCTATAGCCTCACAAGCTTGTAACACTATGAGCTTACAATGTTGCTAACGCACTCCCAAGCTCCTTAATGGACTCAAATGTGAGTCCAAACTAAAAAAACGAAAGAGCAAGGAGTCAAGGCATGCTCCTTAGTTCGTAGAACTTTGAGGGGGTAGAGGGGCGTGCTGGAGCTCCAGGATGGGACTAGGAAGAGTGACAAGCATCAACTACTCACGTGGACCTACACAAAACCAACACAAGGTGGTTAATGCATAGTTGGAACACTTTTGGTGTTAGAACGAGCCATGGGCAACTCGGACTCACAAGACTCACCACGGCCCGAACTTGGGGGAAACCACCACCACCATTCTATAGTGTACTTTGTGCCTTTCCACAAGACCCACATCCAAATGGCTTTTTGTCATGAGACTCCCAACTGGGAATCTTGAAATTGCCAAAGTTGGGATTCCCACGACTTTGGAGCCCCATAACTTTGTTTGCAAACCTCCGATTGAAATGAGGTCTAAAACCAAGTTATATCCCTCATCAAGAGCTTTCCAATGGTATGGTGCACACCACCTACACGCAAGGAAATCAGGTCAATTCCCGACTTTTAATGGTCCGGAATTAAATTGCCAATTTGACTCCCGACCTTTCTTTTGGCCATAACTTGTGTTTCAAATGTCTAAATGGGTCATGTGAGCCCATTTTAGACATCTACATTTCAATAGCTTCCAATGGTATAAAAAACTTTTCAAACCATTGGGTTTTGACCCTTGTAATCGCTCTCTCAACATTCGGGAATCCACCGGGACTCCAACTCTTAACATGGGAGTTCACTTGGGAGTGTGAGGGTTCATTCCCTCACATTCTTTTGCACTCCCGGGAGCATGAGATGTGACCCCTAGGCTTCCCTCTTGGCCCACAAGCTTGTAAGCCCTTGCTTCGGTCATGAGCCCAAGACTAAGGTTTCGACAACTTCGACTAGATTCCAATAATACATGTATCTGATGCATCTAGTTATCTTGCACTACTACAATGTAACCTGGTTGAACATCCCATTGTGGATATATGGGAGGACTTGGACACTTTGAGGTTTCTTTAACATGGGGAATACCCTCCCCAAGTTACATCAAGTCATTGAGATCGCATATAACAGCAATCCAAACACTACTCATGGAGGGATAATCACCTCGTTCAATGCTTACCACAAGGCGACAGAGTGGTTCCTCCACCACATGAACAGCCTGGTCTTATTTAGAATGTACACTCGGAGCTTGCACACTTTGGAATTAAGCGTACTTATAGCCATCTCGCTCCTCATTACGATTGGAAAGGTATGTATGTTCAAGTCTGAGATGTCATTGCTAGGTGTGAACAATGTGATAGAGTGAAAACTTCTTTCTCCTCTTGACAGTTCACGTTTTTTCCATCCCTATTCAGGACATGTTCTATTGCTGGTCATTTGATTTAGTTGGAGAGTTATCACAGACCTCCAAGGGTAATGTTTACATCATGATTATGATTAAGAATTTTTCAAAATGGGTCAAGCTTATTGCGCTGTTGGACAAGTCATCACACAACACTAGCTAGGTTTTCTTACAACAGGTCTTAAGTAAGTTTGGGGCTTATGCTGAATGCTTTATTAATTAAGGATCAGAATTCAGGGGAAAATTCCAAGACCTACTTGACCATGCTCTCATTAACCATCACCGGACTTCAAGAGATCATCCCCAAGTTGATGGCCTTACAAAGAGGATGGTTCAAACATGCAAAAAGGGACTTCAGAAATTTTGTTTCACTAGGAACAAAGAGGATTAGGACTTGGCCCTCCCTTACATCGCCATGGGTTATAGGATGTCCAAACACACCTTTTTGTCTCATTTTTTTCCTTACTTTCTACTTTTTGGGAGACATTCCATTTCACCCTCTTCCATTGTTGCTCAAATGGACTAGGTTGTGGACTTGGACTTTCCATCCACTTGGGCCAGGGTCATTATAGAGAGGGTTGTTCTATTCAAAAGGATTATGCCCATGGCCATGGAGAATTTGTCCATTACACAACATCGTTTCACCTTACAGTATGCACACACACGAGGTGGTAGTTACAAACCTAAGGTGAAACAATTTTATGTTGGTGATGTTGTGTATTTCCAATGGCAACCTTATGATACTCTAGACACTTCTTCCAGTCGCACTATCTTAAGGATTAAGGCAATTAGGCCTTCTGGCGTGTTGGAGTTGCAAGGAGCTGATGGATGCACAATTTGGGATGACTCCAAAAACAGTGCGCCCTACCACCTGCCGAATTTGGATCCTACCATCATCATGTTGACTTGGATTCCTCCACTTGATTATCCATGTCAGGTATGTCAGAGGACAAATGATGTTAATCAGATGCTGCTTTGCAATAACTGTAATGGTGGATACCATCTCTTCTGCCTTAAGCCGAAGCTCACTCAAGTTCCCATCGGCATTTGATACTGTTCATCATGTTCTCTTGCAACACTGTGATTTCTACTCAGACCATGCCACACTTTTCCCAGCTCGAGTCTAGGGGGGGATACATGAGAATTTCATTTCAACCTCCTCTTGTGCATTATGTGTGTATGTGTGTGTGTGTTTATGGGATTATTATTATGGGATGACAAAGTAGGTCTTATGTATGTTTTCCATCTTTTTCGGGTTTGCTTATATGGGTTTACAACTTTAAAGTTATGTTTTTAGTTTTATACTAGTTTTGTATGAAGCTCTAGAAACAATCTTATGAACCTTGGATGGTAGCTTTTTATTATTGGACTATGATTCATACTATGTTGGATTCTATTGACTACATTTCATCAATGTTGATGACCCAATCTTGGTTGTCAATTGTCATAATTTTATTACCATTCTTATTGTGACTAGAGGGTATTTTTAAAAAAATTCCATGTTATTTAATTAGGGTTTGGATGTAGGCAAGGGTGTGAACGACAATTTGAACAAGATCTTGACTGGATCGGGGTTCAAATCCCCTTCATGCTACTAGGCTAATGGGGTTCAAAATTTGTTGATGTTGCTAATGGAACCATACCAATGGAAGAAGACATGGTAAGGTTCATCCTTTTATCATTTGTTGTGCATATGGGACTTACGGAAACTTTCTAAATGATGATGTTGTACAAAGGGACCTTAAATAATTTTTTTCCCTTAAGCTCCATAATGATGTGAATGGTATTGTGGAAACATGTCTTGAGAATCGGATGTGCTATTGTTTCTTATGCCTATTATGGTATCTAGTGTTCTTTCTTCTGAAATATTTCACAAATAATATTATGGTCTTTCCTTCACTTATTTCTATAGTTTGTCTATTCATGGTCCTTCAAGGCTACTAGAGTTGCTTAATGACTTTGAAATGGGGGTCCATTGAAGTTTTATTAATGAATTTTGCTTTAAGTTGATTTTGCAAGTTCCTGGAATTGAGTGTAATTTTGGAACAAGGAAAGCCATTGGAATATCCAAACAAAACAAAAATTAGTCCAAACAAAAAAATGTTTAGAAAAGTTTGTAAAATTTGCAACAACATATCACAATAAGTAACTCATTAGTTTGGAACGGATATGGGTGGCCAATCCATGTGGTAAGACATTATGTTAACAAGGATGGGATGAAAAGGTGGCAAGTTGAACAACAACTATTGCACATGTCTAGCCCCAAATTTCATTTTTTCCACTCAACGTGAGTAACAGATCGAAACCTTATGTCTAAAACCTTCTTTAACAAATTTTTAAAATATTGTTTAGCATATGATATTAGAAAATGTTTTGATCTCTTGTAGATATTACATACAAATGGGGGACATATAGTAGCAAGTGGGATTTATTATGGAATGTGGAACCATTTTCAAGACCTTTCTCAATTTTGCTTGGTGCCTATACATCTTTTCAAATATTTCCATGCCTTTTTTAAGGAGGGTAAATCATGTGCCTCATATGAGGATGGAAATAAGTAGCATGAGTAAACAAGATGAAGTGGTTCCTAGCAATGTTTAATTATTTTCCCAATTTTGTGGTTTTGAAACTTTAGTAGCATCTGTTGCCCCCAATCTACACCTTACAAAATTTGGGAGCCACATGAATTCAAAGACCTAATAAAAATGTAACCACATGAACATTCAACAACTTTAGGTCCTCACCACAAGTTTATGAACATATGTTATTTAAAATAGCCAAATGTTAAGAAAAATATTTTCTATGTAGCCAATGGGATTCACCTGCCTTAAAAAAAGAACCACTTAAGCATATCATCACATTCACATTGTAGCCATTCCCCTTACCTAGAGAAAATGGAAAAAAAACCTTAGTTGTAAGGTAAAAATTGACGGTTTAAAGTCAAGCCCTTGTAACTCGGACTTGAATTGACATCAACTTGTTAGAATTGACACAATAACCAAACCATGGAAAAAAGTTTTTCTTAGATTTGGAATTGAAATCGTGAAAAAATATTTTTGAAAAGATGGTAAGGATATATATTTTTAAAAGTTGACTTTTTTCAAAAGTTAATAAGTAGACTAAACTTTATAATTGATTATTAATTTTAATTAGTTGTTTAATTCTATATTTACATAGACCCTTATTTTAATTTATCGTAAAACTTTGTACTCATATAATTTTTAACATTGGGGAATGTGTAATGTGTACATGGAACCGGACTTGGTTCAAAAACTGGGTCTAGAGGTTTTTGGATTTGAAAAAATGTGATAAAATCATAATCGAAGGGTTCAAATTTGGAAGAACCGAACTCAAACCCGTACTTGGAAAACCATCACATAAATTTTAAAATGTTTGAATTGGACCAAAGGTTCTTTCAAAAAGGAAAAATTAGACAACACTAGTTATCACCCACATCCAACCAACCAATCAGAGTGCTAGGCACCCTTCAACAACCGGTTAGGGGTACATAGAAAAGTTTGTTGTTTTTGGTATGTCCAACCTAGGGTCAAGCCACTAGCCCAAATAGTTGGGACTCATGGTTTGCCTTGCAAGTGTTTGTGGATTTCTTTCATCAATAGGCCATCTCTAGAAGTTAGATACCTTTTATAAGCAAGTTAATTATAGTAGGGATCACTGGATGAAATAGGTGCATTAGAAACCTTGCAATCAAACAATACAACGATTCATGGAAGCATTGCCCAAGGTATCACCATGGTTAAAAAATGACCACCAAGCTTCAATGAAGTCAATAGCTTTTAAATATATGAGCTTTAAATCTCTTACTTAAAACTCCCTAGTTTTTTTCTTGTCTTTTTCTTTCAACTATCTATTTTTCTTTTTGTGGTTTCTTCATGAAGTAGATCCTTTGAGGTGTGTGTCACACTTCAAACTTTTATATCGATGTATTTTGATGTTAGTCATCATTTTGGGTGTTGTGTTCATTGCATTTTCCCTTGGTTTTCAATTTAGTGCCTTTGTTCACTTGTTTGTCTTTTTTTTCGTGCATTATCATTGCATCTTTTATTATGTCTCCTTTTATTATATCTCATTGCTAGCACCTTCATTCATTTGCTTCATTTTTGTTTTCCACATTGTTGTTATATCTCCTTTTGCTACACTTGATGCAACATCTTTTTTTGTGTGTTTTATTGTGTTTCCTTTTGTGTTAGTGTTGCACATCTTGTTGCATCTTGGTGTTGCACTTGTTGCATGTCAATGTTGTGCTCGTTGATGCATTTTAGTGTTGTGCCTCTTGTTGCATCTTGTATTGCATTAACATTTTTTTAATTTTATTTTGTCATTCATTGTGTCTTCTTGTGTCTTCTATTTCTACTTTTTTCTTGTGTTGCTTTTCCTTTGTGTCTTTTTTTTAAAAAATTTGTTCATTTGGTTGCTTTGTTTGTTGCATGTTTTACATTTTCGACTTATCTTGCAACAATATCCATGGTTGCTCCTACATTACAACTATTTTTTACATTACAATTGTTCTTGCTACTCTTGCCTCATGATTTTTTTATTTTAAAAATTCCTATTCTTTTTACTTGTTCATCTATATGTTTGTGTTTTTTTCAAAATGTTTGTTTATGTGATGTTTGCAGATTCCTTTGTTCTATGATTATAACCACATAAACATTGGTGATGTTATTTTATTTCACACATTCAACTTTCTTGAACCCAAATTTTCCTATCATGGATGTTTATGAAAGTTTTTTCATGTTTTTTTAATTTTATTGTTTTGATGTGTATAGATTTCTTCCATTTTGTTTTTTTTTGCAAATGTCAAAATTCTTTTTTTATGTTTCATTTTTTCATGGTGCAAGTGTTTGTGTGGTTATAACTATGAAATAAATCTTATGTCTTATGTTGTGTAAAATAACTCTTCCTCTTGTTTTCAATTTTCTTTGTTTGTCATTTATTTTAGTTTATTTGTTTCACTATATTATGTTTATCTCTCTTTGCATTTTTGTAATGTATATTATTAATACTATGAAAAAAATTGTACTTTTAATTTTGCATATGTTATTGTTGAGATTTTGAAAAAGATTATATGTGCATCAAGTGGTATGCCCCATCAATTTGCTATATTGATTTTTATGGTTCCTTTTCTTGTGTTAATGATTTTTTGTGGTCCATTGATGGGTTTGATATTTATGTACATTTTATTAATAAGACTTATGGGTAAAAACACAGTCAAAGGAGCCACCCAAGTGAATGGACACTCTTTAAAACTGAATTTCAATATGTTTGAAAGATTGCAATTGAAGCATAATAATTTGAATTGTCATAATTTTTTTGGAATATTTTTCCTTAATTGCAAAGTTTACGTGCTCAAAGTTTGACACAAATCAAAAATGTTTTTGCATGTTCAAAGCACTCAAACCTTGAAAGTGAATAATCTTTGTTTTTTTCAAATGTCCTTTTTTTCTACCAAATGTGTACCATCCCTTCTGAAAATTAGAGAAAATTTTAACATTGTTGATTAAAAGGGCAAAAAGACTTCAATTGATAATTTTTTAAAAATAATTCATTTTAGTACATTTGGTTCAAAAGTGCTTGTGATTCTAACAATTATGGACTTTGAAAATGTGCTTTTAACAAAAGTTATTCATGTTTATGTGATAAATGGCATGAATGCATAACGATATAAAATCAATTTGTAATCAAAATGTATTTATATCTAAAATGTAATGTTAAAGGGGGTACTTGAAATACTAATTTTAAAATTATAAACCAACACAAAAATGTCAAATGTCATGTGTAGTCCTTGGAAAAGGACTTTTACCTTGGCGCCCTTGACTCCTTTGACCATGTTTTCATCTTCATGAATTTGCTATTGATTTTTTTTTGTTGATAAATCCCTTTTTAATTTTGTTGAATTACATTTTCCTAAAATAAATCCCAATTTGTTTGAACATTATTTAACCTTGATTACATCTAAACCTTGATGATTTGATCTTTGTGCTAATCCATGTTCATTTTATTTTATTATTGATAATATCCATGAAGTTACTTGTTTTGTACCAATATTTAATGTTTTTTGTCCTTTTACATTTATTATTGTTTTCTTTTGCATCTGATTATCATTTTTTTTCCACATTTGATGTTATTTTTTTTAGATCTAAAGTTGGTGAAGGTACGTACTCAATATGTCACTTTCTGGAATTTAATGATAAAGAGATGGAAAATGTAAATAAAGGAGGCCAAACATGTTAAGCTTCAAACAAAACATGTTTTTGATTAATGGAAAGCTTTCGATGATTTTGACATGAAAAAAATGCATTGTTAATCTTTTGGAAGATGTATATTCTTTTAAAGACCTAGTGGATATGTTGTCCTTTTTTGTTTTGCAAGTTACAAAAAAAATGATAGTTTATTTCCTCCAACAAATTATATTGTTTTTCCTTTTTTTGAATTCCATATTGTTATTAACTTTTGCGAATATGTTTTAGGGTTTATAACGTTTTTGCATAAATTTGGGCCACATTCATTGTTTTTGTGCTCTAATATTAAATTGAAAGCTTTTGACAAAACATGGTTTACCACTACTCTTATTGGTTGGTTAGTTTTGTCTTATAATTGTGGATAAGTTCATTGCTAATTTCTTGGGTTTAAAAGAAAAAAATCTTGTCCAACAAGACATGCCAAGGTATTGGAATTACTTTAAAAAAAAAGGTGTTTATTTTTTAAAAGTATGGTATGGAGGTAATGGGCTCATGGATCCTATTTTTATGGTAAACAAGTTTTAAAACTTTTTTTCACTTTTCATTTTATTTCATCCTTGAGAGTTTTTTGAGTTTTGTTTGATTGTTTATTTAAGTTTTTTTTAATGATGATCTTTGTTTTGTTTGTAAGTAAAATCAAATTGATTAACATTTGCATGATAGAATGATGCAACAAACTCTTTTTGGTGAGTTCAAATTTGGTCACTTATTATATTATGAAGAGGTGTTCATTAAAGAAAAAAATACAGTCACAAAGATTAAGGTAATTGTTTCTATTTTATCTTTCTAAAATTTTATGTTTTAGTTATTTATTTATCTCACATTGTGAGTCTTATGCAAGATGCTTTCCATTTTGGTGGAGAAGATGGAGTTGTTGATAGAGGGGTGCAAACACAATAAAAGGAGCCACAAGGTATGTGATAATGCTTAAAACTATGATTTTTATCTTTGAAAAATCACAAAAGAAGCATAATAAATTACATTGTTAATTTCTTTCCTTTTCAAGTTCCATTACTTATAAAGTTTCATTGTTCAAAACTTGATGCCAATTGATTATGTTTCAATCCTTTTGCAAGTTAAAAACAATTGTGACAATTGGTTTTTTTTTCAAACATCTTTTTTCCTTATCAAATGTGCACCATTCCTTCTCAAAATTGAAGAGGATCAAAATTGGAAAGGATAGTAACATTGATGATTACAAAAGAAAAAACATTTGAAATTTGTAATATTCATTTTAAAACGCATTTGAACATATTGGTTTCAAATATTCTTTTGATCCTGAAAATTATGAATTTTGAAAATGTGCGTTTAACAAAAGTTATTCATTTTTGTGTTGTTTAAAGCTTGGATGCATTATATATAAATGATATAGACTTAAATATAATAAAATTTAATTATATTCAAAATGTAGCTGTAAACTAGGTATTAAAAATGCAAAAATTAGAAAAATTGACCAACGCAAGAATGCCATGTGTCAAATAAAATCCTTCAAAAGGACTTTAACTTTGTTGCCCTTAACTCCTTTTACTATGTTTACACCCAAAGTTGTTGCCTTTGTTGTTATGTTTAATGGTGTGAGAATTGTTATTAATCATGGCTTGCATAGTGATTTTACTATGGTTATTTTTGGAGTTATTGTTTCCAAGATTGTTGTTGCCATTCCTTCTTGTAGCTATAGTATTTTTATTGCTTTCACTTCTATAAATTGAGAGAAAACGATCAATAAAGTTGATGCCGGTGTTGCATTTATTAATCAAGATAAGAACATTGTGCAATTGTTAGATTTGGGTGTGGGCAAATCTAGATTTTGTCATTGATTTTAAAGTTGCTTTTTGGAACAACATGTTTGAGAAAGAGTTTCCAAAATACAAGTACCACTTGGATGCCATCTTCCTTCATCACCCATTTGAGACCATCAATGTGAACATTAGTTTTGGCCTTATCTTCAATCACTTGCATAATTGTCCTATTAATATTACATAGTATACTGTTGATATGATGTCTTTTCTTACCTTAGCAACAATAATAAGTGAGTCTTGATTTTGTTGAATTTTCATTATGAATGCTTCAAACTTTGATAGACTCTTCATTTGTACTTTCATTTCCATTGCACACCTCCTTGCTTTTGTAACACATCCATAATAATAAAAGATTTAGGGAGAATTGTGGATAGGATGACAAATCCAAGTAATGTGTTGGAATTCATGAGGATGCCCAAAGTTCGTGGTTGGGTTGTTGTGAGACTACTAATGTCATGTGGTTGGGTTCTTTGCACTATTATTAGTGTTGGTAGATCAATGGGCGGTGTTTTGGAAGCATTGTCTTGCATTCAACTTGTTTTTGAGAAGTGTTGGGATTTTGATTGGGTGAGTGGAATCCACCAAGAGAACATTGAGAATTTTGATCCACAATTTTTCTCTTTGCATCCTTTGTGCAAGTGAATTCAGCATGGGAATACTTTGAAAATAGTAGTATAAATTTATTATTATTTCACCTTGGGTTTTTATTCAATTCCGTAGTTTTTGGCATTTTAAAAAGAAAAGGAATTCTCATTTTCCTTTGTGTTAGAAATCTGCCTTGACTGTATTGAGTTGCTGTTTTTAAAAATAATTTCAGAGCATGAAATAGAAAATGAAAAGAATGAAAAAGAAAAATGAAAAGAAAAGAGAAGAAAAAGAAATAATAAATTAAAAAATGCAGTGACAGCCTGGTGGGTAACTTCCGACGTGTGGAGGTTCCCCTGACAGGCTGGCAGGTACCTTGCACCCACCGGAAGTTCCCCTGACAGCCTGTCACAGAAAATGAGGAATCTTCAGGCCAGAGAGGGACCCCAAAATACACTACAAAAAACAGCTGTGCATTACAGATGAAAAGTCCCTAACACACACTTGGTTAGCAACTAACAAGAGTTAGTTGCCTCTTTCATTTGGTGATCCTCAATTTGGTGTCCCACTGTCCCAGTGCCAAAGTCTTGCATTCCCAAAATTTCCAGACTCTGCCTATGACCATGCCAGTCACCAAATCTTCACAAAGTCGTCATATAACAACAGTGTCTGAAGTATGAACTTGTAGCCCAACTTACTAAAGGTGCATTCACACTTGGTGTTAGGGACTCTAAGGTTAAGTCCCCTACCACCATGCTAGCCATTTAGGACTTAAACCTAGTTGCCATGAAATTTTTATGTTAAGCTAACATTCACTTAACATTGAGCTATGGCCCATTTAACATTGGGTGCCACCTAGGATGCCACCTAGATTTTCATTTAACACTGACTTAACATCAAGTGTGAATGCACCATATATAAGAGCCGTTGGTGACATAAAAAAACAAGCTTGATTCTAGCTGGAGCTGGTGTGAGAGAGAGAGAGCCTCTTCCCTGCAGCTTTGGTCCAGGTTACTCTCAATGGGACATGGCTTAGCTCTCTGTATATATATATGGTTGCAGCACAAGGGCTCATCCTAGAACCTTGTGAAGTACGAGAGGCTTGCTTTCAGAGTCCCATGCTCTGACCACTGCTTGCCAGTTATTGATTTTTTTTTATAACCGTTGGGCAGGGTTTTAGAAAAAAAAATTGGGGTTCCAGTTAGGTTATCAATATTTTGGGTAATAATGATCAGTTGTGCATAAGGGTAGGTTATCAAATAACCAGTTGATATCCACCGGTTGTCTTGCCAATTGTTGGCTGGTTGTAAGGCTTTTTACAAAATTAATATTTAAAAAAACTTGTTTCTGTTTTTTTTTTTTTTTTTTTTTTTTTTTTTTAAAAATTTTTTTTTTTTTTTTTTTTTTTTTTATTTTT
>Ga0116227_10010791_pt1 | contig 15727 bp, 13 predicted proteins | sample S1TSphgellanicum_FD_89693 | JGI IMG/M metagenome (GOLD analysis project Ga0116227, IMG submission 89693) | Host-associated microbial communities from peat moss isolated from Minnesota, USA - S1T2_Fb - Sphagnum magellanicum MG | ecosystem: Host-associated > Plants > Peat moss > Unclassified... | reverse complement strand
TGAGGTCCGTCGATTTGATCGCGAGCGGCATGGGGTAATAGGCAGGAAGCACCAGCTCCCCCTGTTCGCCATGCAAAGCGGCATCGCCGCTGAGCATCTCACCGCCTTTGTCGATTACGGCATGGACCTGCCCGTTGACGGGGACCGCCAAGACCGACAGCGGCGACAGAACCTGGGCCAGCGGCGCCGCGGCGGCCGCATCGAAATCCTGGATATTGAGCGCCAGATGGATCCGCCCATCGGCGCGGACATAACTGGCCTGCCCGGCGAGGCGCGCCGTGTGCTTCGGCAGGTCGAGCACCATATTGATCTTGGCGATCGCACGGCTGGGATTGCGGCCCAGATCGATATCGACATCCGGCGCCGACCAGCTGAGGCCGAGTTTTTCGTCGTTGATCAGCACCTTGCCGTCAACCAGATGGACCCTCAGCAGACGCCCCATCTGGCTTTGGTCGTTCGGCTGCTCGATGAACTGTTCGAGCAAAGACCCGAAATCGGCGTTGCCGCCGCCGCTATCGCCGAGCTGACCGATCTTCAGCGAAAAATGATCGGTCTTATCCCGCACGATGGTGATTTCGGGTTTATTGAGGTCGATTTCGACCACGGTCAGCCGGCCAAAGACCAAGTCCCGCACCGACAGGCCGAGCGTACCGTCTTGCAGCGCACCGACCGATTGGCCACCTTGCCCGAGAACGGTAACGCCATGGAAATGAAGCCCCAACACCGGGCGGAAACGATGCCATTCGATTCTGGTTTCCGTCAGCTGGACCGTGAAGCCTAGATGGGCTTCGTTGATTGCCTGCTCCAGATAGGGTCGTATGAAGCTCGCCTCGAGCGGGGCAACCGAAAGCCGCCAGATCGCGATCCCCGCGATCACCAGCACGCCGCCGATGGCGACGCCGACAATCTCAAGCAACAGGCGCCCGGCCCGGCCCAGCATCGTCCGCTTTATCGTAGGCCGGTCTGTCATTCGGTAGTATGGCCTACGCGGACGCGGTTCATTCAAAGCCTGTCATGATCACGATTCTCTCAGATACGTTACCACATACGAATGAACCCCTAGCCGTCAGGCGCGGGGAGGAGCAGTGGATCGACCGTGCAAATGGCAGCGGCGATGCGAAAATCATAGGCTTCGCCGCCCAATCGCTGGCCGATGCGGCGATTGGCCCACTACTGCGTTCGGTGTTCGCCAATAGCCCGTTCCTGACGCAGGAGCTGACCGGAAACATAGATTTCGTCAGCGATTTCATCGAAAGCGGCGCGGACGCCACCTTCGCGAAGTTGATCGCGGAGCTCGAAACACTGCTGGTTGCCGAGATGCAGACGCCGGCGGTGATGAAGGCCCTGCGACGGGCGAAACGCAAAGCCTCCCTCCTCGCCGCACTCGCCGATATCGCCGGAATCTGGCCGCTGGAGGCGGTCACCGGCGCGCTGTCGAAGATCGCCGCCGTGACGCTGGAGCGTGCGGTCACCCATCTGCTGGCGACGCCGCCATTCCGGATGCTGCCACGCAACGCCGAGGGTCTGGTCATACTCGGCATGGGCAAGCTCGGCGCCTATGAACTGAATTATTCCAGCGATATCGACCTGGTGATCTTCTACGACACGAGCCGTATCGGCGAGCCGGACGTGGATGAGGCAGGCGTTGCTTTCACGCGGTTGGCCAAGGCGCTGGTCCGCCTGATGGAGGAGCGGACAGGCGACGGCTATGTCTTCCGGACCGACCTGCGGCTGCGCCCCGATCCAGGGGCAACGCCGCCGGCCGTATCCCTGGCAGCGGCGGAGATTTATTACGGCAGCCTGGGCCAAAACTGGGAACGGGCGGCGATGATCAAGGCCCGCCAGCTGGTCGGCGACATGGCGGCGGGTGAGGCTCTGTTCGCCTTCCTGCGGCCCTGGATCTGGCGGCGCAGCCTTGATTTCGCGGCGATCGAGGACATTCATTCGATCAAGCGCCAAATCAACCAGCACAAGCTGAAACCCGACAATCCCGGCCTGCTCGGCCACAATATCAAACTGGGCCGTGGCGGTATCCGCGAGATCGAATTCTACGCGCAAACCCAGCAGCTGATCTTCGGCGGCCGCGATGCGAGCCTGCGCGCACCGGCGACCTGCGACGCGCTGCGGGCGCTGGCGGCGGCCGGACGCATCGAAGACGCCGCGGCCGATGAGCTGGTCGGCGCCTACCGGTTCCTGAGGAAGATCGAGCACCGGCTGCAGATGGTCGATGACCGCCAGACCCACAGCCTGCCGGCGAGCGAGGACGGGATGGAGCGCATCGCGTGGTTCGCAGGCTTCCCCGACCGGCAGAGCTTCGTCACGGCGTTGGAAACACAGCTGAATCTGGTCCATGACCGCTTCACGGCTCTGTTCGAAAAATCCCCCTCGCTGTCCGGCCCGGGCAGCCTGGTCTTCACCGGGGTCGAGGACGATCCCGACACGCTGGCCACGCTGACCGGGCTCGGTTTTACGAATGCCAAGGGCATCGCGGCCGCCATCCGAGGCTGGCATCATGGCCGGTACCGCGCAACCCGCAGCGAACGGGCGCGCGAGCTGCTGACCCAGCTGACGCCCGACCTGCTGGGCGCATTGGCGCGGACAGCGGAGCCCGACACGGCGTTCCTGCGGTTCGATGCCTTCCTGTCCGCCATTCCGGCGGGCGTCATGCTGCTGTCGCTGCTGCTTGAGAACCGGCGGTTCCTGGGGCTGATCGGGCGGATCATGGGAACGGCCCCGGCGCTGGCGCAACAGCTGGGCCAAAATCCCGGCCTGTTCGATGAATTGCTGAGCGCGGATTTCTTTGCCCCGCTGCCGCTCGGCCCAGCACTTACCGTCGATCTGGACCGGGCGCTGGCCATGGCGCGCGATTACGAGGATGCGCTGATCCGGCTGCGGCGATGGGTGGCGGGGCGCAAATTCCAGGCTGGCGTTCATGTGCTGGAATCGGTCAGCGACGGCGAGGCGGCCGGGCATTTTCTCGCCGCCATCGCCGACGCGGCAATGCAGCGGCTATTGCCGCTGGTCGAGGCTGAATTCGCCGATAAGCACGGCCGTGTCTCCGGCGGCGGCTTCGCGGTGGTCGCCTTCGGGCGCCTGGGCGGGCAACTGATGTCGTTTTCGTCCGACCTGGATCTCGTCACGATCTATGACGCGCCCGAGGGCGCGGTATCGGACGGGGAGCGGGAAATCGAAGCCCCGCTTTATTATGTAAGGCTGACGCAGCGGCTGATCGCGGCGATCACCGCGCCGATGGCCGAGGGACGGCTCTACGATGTCGATCTGCGGCTGCGGCCATCAGGCGAGGCCGGCCCGGTCGCCGTGGGATTGCGCGCATTCGGCGCGTACCAAGCCGGCAAAGCCTGGACGTGGGAGCATATGGCGCTGACCCGTGCGCGGGCGATCGCCGGTCCGCCCAAATTGATCGCGGATATCGACGATACGATCCGCCGGACCCTGACGATGCGGCGCGATCCGGCGCGCCTGTTGGCCGACGTGACCGACATGCGGCAACGCATCGGCAAGGCACACCCGCCGCGCAACCGCTGGAACCTGAAATATGCGAACGGCGGTCTGGTCGATATCGAGTTCGCGGTTCAGTACCTGCTGCTGCGGGAAGCCCATAACCATCCGGACCTGCTGACGACCGAAACCGCGGCCGCGATAGAGCGGCTGGGCGCCAAGGGATATGTGTCCGGCGCGGCCGCCGCCGATTTGTGCCGGGCAGTACGGCTGGTCTGGCGAATCCAGGGCTTCATTCGGCTGACCACCCAGGACGCGTTCGACCCGAAGGACGCACCTCTGGCGATCAAGGCGTTGCTGGCCCGTGAAGTCGCCACCGCGACAGGTCTGCCCGCCGATGAAAGCGTTGACTTCGCCCAGGCCGAAACCATACTGGATTCCATCCTTGCCGCATCGCGCCGCCGATATGAAGAAATCGTCTCCGCGCCGCCTTCGACCTGATTTATAGAGGTTCCCATGACCCTTGCCGCTGGCGCCAAAGCCCCGGATTTCACCCTGCCGACCGACGGCGGCGGATCGGTGACGCTCTCCGCCCTCAAGGGCGAGCAGGTTATCCTCTATTTCTACCCCAAGGACGACACGACAGGCTGCACCGCCGAGGCTTGCGGATTTCGAGATGCGGAGGCGAGCTTCCGCGGCGCCAAGACCAAGGTGATCGGCATCTCAAAGGATTCGGTCGCGTCGCACGACAAGTTCAAGAAGAAGTACGAGCTGCCCTTCACCTTAGCCTCCGACAAGGACGGCCATGTCTGCGAGGATTACGGCACCTGGGCCGAGAAGAGCATGTATGGCCGGACCTATTTCGGGATCGTCCGCACCACCTTCCTGATCGGCGCGGACGGCACGATCAAACGCGTCTGGAACAAGGTGAAGGTGGCCGGCCATGTCGCCGAGGTGCTGGCGGCGGCTGGGGAGTAGTTGGGCAAAGGCGGTTTTTGCATACCAGCCTTTCAAGATATTTTGCATCGCAGCATCTCAGTAGCTTGCTAACTATCAGCTAGCTACCCATTTCATAGGAAACTACGGGGCTTCGGCGCCGTTGCACTGTTTTCTATCGAAATCGGCAAAGCATCATGGCCATCACAGCGCGGACGGGCGGCGCACCCAATAAGACGATGATCACCATCGTCGTGATGACGGCAACCATCATGCAGGTGCTGGACACCACCATCGCCAATGTTGCCCTGCCCCATATGCAGGGAAGCCTGGGGGCAACGCAGGATCAGATCGCCTGGGTGTTGACGTCCTATCTCGTCGCCGCGGCGATCGCCACGCCGATCACCGCCTGGCTCGCCTCGCAGCTCGGCCGGACAAGGCTTTTCACCTATGCGCTGGCGGGGTTCACCGTCGCATCCATGCTGTGCGGCGTGGCAACCACCCTGCCTGAGATGGTTCTTTTCCGCCTGCTGCAAGGCATCTTCGGCGCGGCCCTGGTGCCGCTGTCCCAGGCGACCTTGCTCGACACCTACCCGCGCAGCGAGGTCGGGCGGGCGATGGGGATTTTCAGCATGGGCGTCATGGTTGGCCCGATCCTGGGACCGATCGTCGGCGGCTATCTGACCGACCAGTTCACCTGGCGCTGGTGCTTCTACATCAACGTCCCGCTCGGCGTCCTGGCGATCCTGGGCGCGCTGGCTTTCATTCCCGAAACCAACAAGGCCGTGGGACGCAAACTGGACTGGTTCGGCTTCGGCTTTCTGAGCCTCGCCATCGCCTGTTTCCAGTTGGCGCTCGACCGCGGCGAGCAGAAAGGCTGGCTGCAGTCGCCGGAGATTATGATCGAGGCGGCGCTGATGGTGTTCGGCCTCTATATGTTCGTCGTGCACAGTGCGACGACGCGGCGGCCCTTCTTCGACGTCCGCCTGTTCCGCGACCGCACCTTCGTGCTGTCGAACGCGATCATGACGCTGATCATGCTGGTCTATTACGGATCGATGGCGCTGACCCCGCAGATGCTGCAGGGCGAGCTCAACTATCCGGTGCTGACGGCCGGCCTGATCATGGCGCCGCGCGGATTGGGCACGATCGGCGCCATTCTGCTGGTCGGCCGGCTGACGAAGCTGACCGGTCCGCGCTTCCTGATCGGGCTCGGCCTGTCGCTCAGCGCATTATCGCTTTACCTGATGTCGGGCTGGTCACTGATGGTGAGCGGGCGCGAGATCGTGCTGCTTGGCCTGCTGCAGGGATCCAGCATCGGCTTCATCAACGTGCCGCTGACCACCAACGCCTTCACCACGCTGGACGAGGATCTGCGGACAGAGGCCAGCGGTTTCTATAATCTGATGCGCAATATCGGCAGCGCCGCCGGCATCTCGATCACCTCGGCCATTCTTGTGCGGTCCGCGCAGATCAATCACGGCTACCTGACGGAGTTCATGACGCCGTTCAGGCAAATGCAGATGCCGGGTGGCCTGACCGGCACGGCCGGGCTGATGGCGCTGAATGCCGGGCTGACCCAGCAGGCAACCATGGTCGCCTATATCAATGTCTTCATGATCCTGGCGGTGCTGTGCCTGCTGATCATCCCGGTCGTGCTGTTTCTGCGCGTGCCCCGCATCCAGCACGCAGGCGAACCGATCGTCATCGGCGAGTAACGCCAAGCTGCGGCAATTTCGCGTCTAACCTGCGCCGCGAAAGCGCCGATATTCCGATATGGCGCCGGCCGAAGGCTGGACGCCGCCAATCAATAAATCGTTCCGGGTGAAGCAACGCAGTTCGGCCGCGGCCGGGTTATGCGTTCGCGCGGAATTTCAGCAGGTGCCCACGATGCTAAAAACCAAGCCCGACCCTCTGCCGGTGCCGGCGAGCCTGCCGTTCGGCGTGGCAGCGGCCGAGATATCGCTGGCTGTCGGCGGGTTCGCGCTCGGTACAGGCGAGTTCACGCCGATGGGCCTGCTGCCCAACGTATCGGCCGATCTTCAGGTGTCGGTGCCGATGGCCGGCCATATGATCAGCGCCTATGCGCTGGGCGTCGTGATCGGCGCGCCTCTACTGGCCGCGGCCTTCGCCCGCGTATCCCGCCGGGCAATGCTGGTCGGGCTGATGATCGTCTTCGCCCTGGGCAACCTGGCCAGCGCGGCCTCGGCGAGCTATGGCGCGATCATCGCCGCCCGGTTCCTGGCAGGCCTGCCGCACGGCGCCTATTTCGGCATCGCATCGCTGGTCGCCGCATCGCTCGTGCCGCCCAACAAGCGGGCCCAGGCGGTGGCGCGGATGATGCTGGGCCTCAGCACCGCCAATGTGCTGGGCGTCCCGTTCGCCACCTGGATCGGCCAAAACGCCGGCTGGCGGGCGGCATTCGGCGTCGTCGCCGCGCTCGGCCTGGTGACCGCGCTGTTGTGCCGGCTGTCTTTGAACCCGATGCCGGCCGCCGAGGGGGCGAGCCCGTTGCGGGAACTGAGCGCGCTGCGGCGATTGCAGGTCTGGCTGACGCTGGGCATCGCGGCGATCGGTTTCGGCGGCGTCTTCGCGGTCTATAGCTATATCGCGCCGCTGTTGATCAACGTCACCGGCGCGCGTGAGGCAACCGTGCCGATCCTGCTGTCGGTCGTCGGCGCGGGCATGGTCGCCGGCAGCCTGTTCGGCGGATGGCTGGCGGACCGCGGCGTCATGCGCGCGGTTGGGCTCTTATTGATTCTGAACATGGTCACGCTGGGCCTGTTCGTAGTCAGCGCGCACAGCCTGACGGCGGTGACCGTCAACATGTTCATGATGGGCTTCGCCGGCCTGGCGATCGGCCCCGCGCTGCAGACCCGGTTGATGGACGTGGCCGCGGATGCGCAGGCGCTGGCCGCCGCGCTCAACCACAGCGCGTTCAACACGGCGAATGCGCTCGGCGCCTGGTTGGGCGGCGTATCGATCGCAGCCGGGTTTGGCTGGACCTCGACAGGCTGGATCGGGGCGCTGCTGGCGGCCGGCGGATTCCTGGTCTTTCTGCTTGCCCGATTTACGGACCGGCGCGCCGCCTCGCTTTAACGCGAGGCGGCTGACACCCTTTACTCGCCGGCGGCGGCCAAACGCCCGGCGGTCGCCTGCTTCAGATAGCCGGTGATGTGCTCGGCAAGGATTTCCTGCTGGTCGGCGAAGAAATGGTTGGCCCCGGGGACCACGCGATAATCGATCGCCAGGCCGCGCTGCTTGGCAATCTTCTCGGCCAGTTTCGCCACCGCGGGCTCGCTGACCAGATCGTCCTTGTCACCCTGCAGGATCAGACCCGATGACGGGCACGGCGCCAGGAAGGTGAAGTCGTAGAGATTGGCCGGCGGCGACACGACGACGAAGCCGTCGAATTCCGGCCGGCGCATCAGCAGCTGCATGCCAATCCAGGCGCCGAAGGAGAAACCGGCGATCCAGATCGCGCTGGCCTGCGGATTATAGGTCTGCAGCCAGTCGACCGCCGTCGCCGCGTCGTTCATCTCCCCCTCGCCGCGATCGTACTTGCCCTGGCTGCGGCCGACGCCGCGGAAATTGATCCGCAAGGTGGAAAAGCCGCTGGCGACGAAGGACTGAAACAGCGTGTAGACGACGCGATTATTCATCGTGCCGCCATGCTGCGGGTGGGGATGGAGAACCAGCGCGATCGGCGCGTTGGGCGACTTGTTGTGGGTGTAGCGCCCTTCCAGACGGCCCGCCGGGCCGTTAATCGTCACTTCAGGCATGTCTTTTAATCTGCTCGATGTACGGAGCGCCGGTCTCAGCGCCGAAAATGTCCCTGCGGTCACGACGGCGCTTTTACCAGCCGCAACCAGCCTAAACTTGACCCTTGGAATCCATTTGCCTATATCCCGATCAATCACCATATCGTAAAAAGCCACCCGAGACCCTCGGGTAAGACCGTTATCGCTTAAGGAAATTGCGGCGGGCCGCAAGCATATCATAATAGGCCACGTTGTGTTCAAGCATTTTCTGGATCACGTAGACAGCATCATCGCGCGTGACCCGGCCGCCGGTTCGCGGTTTGAGGTCGCCCTGTGCTATCCGGGCGTGCATGCGGTGATGATCTATCGCGGCGCGAATTTTCTGGCCAGGCATGGGCTGACGACCGCCGCCCGCTGGGTCTCGCAACTCGCGCGTTTCCTGACCGGCATCGAAATCCATCCCGCCGCTACAATCGGCCACCGGCTGTTCATCGATCACGGCATGGGCGTCGTTATCGGATCGACCGCCGTGGTCGGCGATGACGTGACCCTTTATCAGGGCGTCACGCTGGGCGGCACCTCGCTGGAGCGGGGGGTCAAACGGCACCCGACCCTGGGCAATAACGTTATCGTCGGCGCAGGCGCGCATGTGCTGGGACCGATCACGGTCCATGACGGCGCGCGCATCGGCGCGAACGCAGTGGTGCTGCACGACGTTCAGCAGGGCGCCACGATGGTCGGCATTCCGGCCAAGGCCGCGCAGGATATCGGCAAGGTCGCCCCGGATTTCCTCGCCTATGGCACGCCGTGCAGCGAGAGCAGCGACCCCATCGCCTGCCTGCTGTCGTCGCTGAACGAGCATGTCCGGGCCTTGACCGAGCGGCTGAAGGCGGTCGAGGCGGCACAGGCCGCCGACGAAGCCGCGCGGGACCATCGCGTCCCCGACGCCGCGGAATAACCGCCGCCCGTCAGCGCCTGTGCGCCCGTCTGTCTATCTGGATTATAACGCGACGCAGCCGATCAAGCCGGCCGTCCGCGAAGCCATGATCGCCATCATGGCCGATCCGGCCAATGCCTCATCGGTCCATCGCTTTGGCCAGCGCGCGCGAAACCATGTCGAAGAGGCGCGTGCGAGCATTGCCGCATTGATCGGCGCGAACCAGAGCGAAATCCTGTTCACCTCAGGTGCGACCGAGGCCAACGCGACGGTTCTTGCCGGTACAGCCTTCAAGTATATCGTCGTGTCCGCTATCGAACATCCGGCGATCCGAGCGGCCGCCGCGAACCCCATCGCCATTCCGGTGGACCGCAACGGCGTGATCGACCTGGGCGCCCTGGACCGCACATTGGCCGATATCGGCGAACCGGCCCTGATGTCGCTGATGCTGGCGAATAACGAGACCGGAGTCATTCAGCCGGTCACGAAGGCGGCCGAGATCGTCCATGCCCATGGCGGATTGCTCCACAGCGACGCCGTCCAGGCGCCGGGGCGTATTCCGGTCGATGTCCGTGCACTCGGCGTCGATCTGTTGACATTGTCGGCCCATAAGATCGGCGGGCCGCAGGGCGCTGGCGCGCTCTATATTCGCGATGGCCTATCTATCGCGCCGCTGCTGCGCGGCGGTGGGCAGGAGAAGCGGCGGCGCGGCGGCACCGAGAATGTCGCCGCCATCGTCGGTTTCGGGGTCGCGGCCCGGTCGGCGGCGGAAAACGCCACGGTCTCGGCATTGCGCGATGCGATGGAAGTCCGGTTGGCGGCGATTGCCCCGGATATCGCGATCCATGGCAGCGACGTCGCCAGGATCGGCAATACCAGCTGCTTCGGCGCGCCGGGGTTGCTGGCCGAGACGGCACTGATCGCGCTGGACATGGCCGGGATCGCCGTCAGTTCGGGCGCGGCCTGCTCCAGCGGCGCGGTCGAACCATCCCCGGTTCTGCTGGCGATGGGTGTTTCCGAGGCCTCGGCACGGGAGGCGATCCGTGTCAGCCTGGGCTGGGCGACCACGGCCAAGGAGGTCGACCATCTGGTCGAAAGCTGGTCGATAGTGTATCGCCGCACAAAAGGCCCCATGTCGAAGACAGCGGGCCTATCGAATCAGGAGTTAGCGGTTTAATGCCCAAGGTCACTTTTATCGAACGCGACGGAACGCGGCGCGAGTTCGACGCCCCGGTCGGGCTGTCGCTGCTCGAGATCGCGCATAAGCATAATATCGACCTGGAAGGCGCCTGTGAGGGCTCGCTCGCCTGCTCGACCTGCCATGTCGTCGTCGATCCGGAATGGTACGACCTGCTGCCCGATGCGACCGAGGATGAGGAAGATATGCTCGACCTCGCCTTCGCGCTGACCAAGACATCGCGCCTCGGCTGCCAGATCATCGTCAGCGAGGAGCTGGATGGGCTGACCGTCCGCCTGCCCGCCGGCACACGCAACATGCAGAAGGGCTGAGAAGCAGCCGTGACCGCCATCGACCAGAGTGGGAACGACCTGGCCCCGGGGGCACGCGTCGTCGTCGCCATGTCCGGCGGCGTCGATTCTTCGGTCGTGGCCGCCGTGCTGGCCAGTCAGGGCTATGAGGTGATCGGCGCGACGCTGCGGCTTTATGACGACGGCGCGCTGAAGGGCAAGGCCGGCAGCTGCTGCGCCGGCGCGGATATCGCCGACGCCCGCGCGGTCGCCGGCAAGCTCGGCATTCCGCATTACGTGCTGGACTATGAATCGCGCTTCCAGGCCGGCGTAATCGACGATTTCGCCGACAGCTATATTCGTGGCGAGACGCCGATCCCCTGCGTCCGCTGCAACCAGAAGGTGAAGTTCGGCGACCTGCTCGACATGGCGCGGCAGCTGGGCGCCGACGCGCTGGCGACCGGCCATTACGCCAAGCGCGTTGCCGGGCCGAACGGCCCCGAACTGCATCGCGGCGCCGACCCGTCGCGCGACCAGAGCTATTTCCTGTTCGCAACCACCGGCGAGCAGCTGTCCTTCCTGCGCTTCCCGCTGGGCGGCCTGCCCAAGAGCGAGGTTCGGCGGCTGGCCCAGGAATACGATCTGAAAGTCGCCGACAAGCCCGACAGCCAGGATATCTGCTTCGTACCGAACGGCTCCTACGCCGCGGTGGTGGAGAGGTTACGCCCGAACGCCGTGCGCCCGGGCAAGATCGTCGATCTGGAAGGCCGCCCGGTCGGCGAGCATCAGGGCATCATCAACTACACTATCGGGCAGCGCCGGGGCCTGGGCGTTGCCGGCGGCGAGCCGCTCTATGTCGTCGCGCTGAAGCCCGAGCAGGACCAGGTCGTGATCGGCCCTAAAGCGGCCTTGGCCCGTGATCGCGTGCATCTCAACGAAATGAACTGGCTGATCCCGGTCACGCCCGGCGACACGATGACCGCGGAGGTCAAGCTGCGCTCGGCCCAGCCGCTGGCGGCGGCCACCGTCACCGCCCTGGCCGGCGGGTTGGCGACAATCGACCTGGACGGCGCGCAGTTCGGTGTCGCGCCCGGCCAGGCCTGCGTCATTTACCAGGGCGACCGCGTCATCGGCGGCGGCTGGATCCAGAGCGCGGAACGGCGCGGGCTGGCAGCCGCCTGATGCCGCGGGAGCGATACGATGGTGTCGCCATCCTGCTTCACTGGCTGATCGCAGCGCTCATTATCGGCAATGTCCTCCTGGCCTGGTCGCTTGATAATTACGATCATAACGACCCGATCCATCAGAAACTGCTGACGATCCATAAATCGATCGGTACCACCGTTTTGCTGCTAGCCGTATTCAGGCTGGCCTGGCGCTGGACTCATCCGGCACCGTCTTTGCCGAAAACGCTGCCGCGCTGGCAGCATGTCGTCGCACTGACCACACACTGGCTGCTTTACGCGCTGATGTTTATCATGCCGCTCTCAGGTTTGATCGATGCCGCGGCGTTCAGCGAGCCGGTCAATTACTTCTTCCTGTTCAAGCTGCCGACCGTCATAGGTCATGACGAACCGCTGGGTCATGCAGCCTTCGCGGTCCATCAGACATCGGCGCTGGCGCTCTATGCCTTACTGCTCGCCCATGCCGGCGCGGCACTCTTTCACCATTATTGGCTGAAAGATGGGATATTGCGGCGGATGCTGCCCTAAGAACGTACAATCCACTGTTGTAATTGACTCGTATCCTCTTCCAATAAGATCATTGCCTTACAGGAAATCGGGGAGGCTTCAATGCGCGTCATCGACGTCGATAGCCATTTCATGGAACCGGTGGATTGGCTCGAACAGATCGACCCGACCCTGGCCAAACTCATCCCGCCCACCGATGAGAGCTTTATCGAACGCGTCGTTCAGGGCGTTGTCGGTGACCTGCTGGAGGCCATTCCACGCAAGCAGCGGCCGGAAAATCTGATCGACCTGCTGGCCCCGTCCGGCAAGCGCAGCCTGCAGGCGCTGCTGGCGGCGAGCGCCGAGCAGCAGAAGGAAATGATGGTCATGCCGCCGACCGGCTATGACGCAGACGCGCGGATCAAATTCTGCGACGACCACAATATCGATATTCAGCTGGTCAACTCGACCATGGGCTCGACCCCGTACGTGCTGGCGATGAAGCAGGGCCGGCGCGACCTGGCGCTACGTGCCTTTCAGGCCTTCAACAGCTGGGCCGCCGGCACCTTTCACGGCCATACCGACCGGCTGATCCCGGTGGCGCTGATCGATATCGCCGATGTCGATTGGGCTATTGCCGAGATGACGCGGATGCGGGCGCTCGGCAGCCGCGCCTTTCAGGTGCGCGCCGACCCGGTCAGCGAGACCAAATCCTTCACCCATCCCGATTTCGAGCCGATCTGGTCGGCGGCGGAGGATCTGGGGATGGCCGTGATCTTCCATATCGGCGCGGGCCGCAGCGAGGTGAAGCACGGCTGGTATTTCAATGGCGGCGAACCCTCGCATTACGCCATCCTGCATCTAATCAACGGTCAGGTCGTGCCGCAGATCGCGCTCTCGGCGATGATCATCGACGGCGTGCTGGAGCGCCATCCGAAGATGACGGTGATCGTCGAGGAGCTGGGGATCGGCTGGGTGCCCAACCTGATGACGATGCTGGATTCAGTGACGGTCGGCCCCTACGGCGCCCAGTTCGGCATCGGCGCCGGCGACTATAAATTGCCGCTGAAGCCATCGGATTACATAAGGCGGCAGGTGCGGTTCACGCCGTTGACCTCATGCGACGCGCTGGAGCCGACGATCAGCCAGCTGCCGCCGGAATTGCTGGTTTTCTCCAGCGACTTCCCCCATCTGGAAGGCCGCGCCGAGGCGGTCGCGCAGTGCGACGCCCAATTGGTAAATGTCAGCGCCTATACCCGCGCCCAATTCTTCGGCGATTCGATCGGCACCCTGATGGGGCTATAGCAGGGCCCTATTTCCGATCGCACATCTTTTCGACCTCTGACTTGGTGATCACGCCTTTGTGGTCCTTGTCGAAATCGGCGAAGTTCTGCGCGACCAGGGCGCGGAATTCATCCCAGGTCACCGAACCGTCCAGATTGGTGTCGGCGGTCATGACCGGGTCAGGCTGATCGGATGTCAGCGCTGAATAAGCATCGACCGGCGCATGGCCTTTATGATGATGATCGTCGTCATAGGGGTCTTCGTCGATCCGGTCGCCCGGCCGCGCCTCCTCATCCGTGCCGCGGCCTAGCCGGGCCTGTTCGCCCGGCGTGCTGACGCTCAGATAATGGCCGCCCATCATCGACAGGCGGTATTTCGACAGCTCCTCCGCCGTCACCTTCCCGTCGTGGCGAAGGTCCATCAGTTTATATTGCCGCTCGGCGTCGGCGAGCAGGTTTGTATAGCTGATCCCGCCAGTATGGCTGGGATCGAGGCGATCGAACCAGGCGTCGAGCGCGTCCGAGCAATCCGCCGGCCATTGCGGCGGGATCAACGGCTCCCCGTTCGGGCTGAAGGTCGGCGGGGGCGGCCCTTTATAGTCGGATGAGCATCCAACGATCGCAGCAAGGACGATCATCAGGGCGAGACGGCTTTTGAACATGAAACTTGAACTCCGGCACGGATACGATCTTGCGGCATCCTGCTTCGCGCCCCCCAACCTAACGCCAATCCGCGTCTGCCGCTATAAAGCGGTATGCCGATGCGCACGAATCAGCCCACGCCCAATGGCCAACCCACAATCGATACTCTGAGCGGACGCGAGGCAACGCGGATCGCCCTCGCCGCGCAAGGGCTGAACCGTGCGCGCCGCGCCGGCAAGAAGGGCCGCGCCCATCTGCATCAGGTCGTGGACCGGCTGGGCCTGCTGCAGATGGATTCGGTCAATGTGCTGACCCGCGCTCATTACATGCCGCTATTCTCACGGCTGGGCCTGTATGACCCTACCCTGCTCGATTCAAGCGCGTGGGAACCGAAACGCCGTGGCCTGTTCGAATATTGGGCGCATGAGGCGTCACTGCTGCCGCTGACCTTGCAGCCGCATATGCGCTGGCGGATGGCGCGGGCCGAGCGTCTGGACGGTATCTATGGCGGCATCGCCAGCGTGGTGCGGGAAAAGCCCGATTTCGTCGAATCGGTCTATCGCGAAGTCGAGCAGCGCGGGCCGGTGGCAGCCAGCGACCTGGACCGCGCCAACCACAAAGGCAGCTCCTGGTGGGGCTGGACCGACACCAAGATCGTTCTGGAATATCTGTTCTGGGCGGGGCGGATCACGACCGCGACCCGGCGTGGGTTCGAGCGTGTCTATGACCTGACCGCGCGCGTTATCCCCGCCACGATCCAGGCCATCCCGACCCCGTCGCAGGCGGATGCGCAACGTCGTCTGATCGGTATCGCGGCGCGGGCGCTGGGCGTCGCGACCGAGGCCGATCTGCGCGACTATTTCCGGCTCGATCCAGCGGATTCCAAGGCGCGCGTCGCCGAACTGGTCGAGGATAAACGGTTGATCCCGGTTGCGGTCAAAGGCTGGCGGCAAACCGCCTATCTGGACCCCGACGCCGCCATGCCGGCGCGGGTCGCGGGGCGGGCGCTGGTTTCGCCTTTCGACCCGCTGGTCTGGGAACGCGACCGCACCGAGCGGCTGTTCGGCTTCCGCTATCGCCTGGAAATCTATACGCCCGCCCATAAGCGCGAATTCGGCTATTACGTTTTGCCGTTCCTGCTCGGCGATAGGCTGGTGGGCCGGGTAGACCTCAAAGCCGACCGTAAAACGCGTACTTTGGCCGTGGCCGCCGCGCATCTCGAGGTGGGGGCCAATGCCGGCCGCACGGCGGAGGAATTATCGGCTGAACTGCGGATCATGGCGGCTTGGCTCGGCCTCGACAGGATCGCGGTGGAGCAGCGGGGCGCATTGGCGCCGACACTGGCCGAAGCCCTGTTGCGGACCCCGGAACTATGACGCTATTGAAGCCCGGCTTGTGTGACGAAGACCGGAAGCAATCGGGTGACCTTGTATGAGCGGATGGCGCGTCGCCCTCACGGTCTTGCCGTGCTTAGGCCTGTTGTCGTCGGGCCTGCTTGCTTCGCCCGCCCACGCGGCGGTTTCGGTTCAGGAAGCCGAACAGCTCAAATCCACCCTGACGCCGACCGGGGCG
>Ga0116227_10010790_pt1 | contig 15727 bp, 12 predicted proteins | sample S1TSphgellanicum_FD_89693 | JGI IMG/M metagenome (GOLD analysis project Ga0116227, IMG submission 89693) | Host-associated microbial communities from peat moss isolated from Minnesota, USA - S1T2_Fb - Sphagnum magellanicum MG | ecosystem: Host-associated > Plants > Peat moss > Unclassified... | reverse complement strand
TTGATGTGTGACATTGTTTTATTTAACATATCACAAATTGATTTAAGGCCATTTAGTTCTACTTCACATGGAATTTGTTATGGGTGTTTATAACATATTGCATATATATCATATATAGTCTTCCTATTGCCGAATTCAATTTTTCTCTCTTTTGGCCCTTTGCAAAAGATTTCATTTCATTTACCCTTTGCACCCATAACCTCCCATGTTACAAGTAGTAAAAGGGTAGGTTACATAAAACATAACATTGAAACAAGTTTAACATGGGCATGTTAGGGGTATGGGGATGACGAGGCAAAAGAATAATGGCAGAGGGCAAATAGTTGTTACTGTAATGAGAACAAAAATATAGGTGCAATTGTTTTTCAGTAGTTTGCCATTTGCTTCATTTAATTTTTCTTTTTTTTTCTACCTTTTGCACCTATTTAACCTCCCATGTTATAAGTATCAAAGGGCATGTTACATGCTAGGTAGTTGTGGGTCCATGTTAAACATATTTTTGGTATGTTATGAATGGTCTACAAGAGTGTTGTGTGTGTAAGTGACACGCCCCCAAATTCCTTGAGGAACCCAAATGTGGGTCCCAAAATGAAACAATGGAAAAAGAAAGGAGTCAGGGCATACTCCTTAGTTCCTAGCATTTCGAGGGTAGGAAGGCGTGCTGGAATTTTGAAATGGGACTAGGACAAACTCACAAACAAGAGTTCAAAATGAAATCAACCTTGGAAAGAAAGATGTTAGTGTAAATTGAATGCAAGTGGTGTAATGAACTCAGTAGGGACAACCTCAAACACAAGTTTTACACGACCCATAACCTTCAAAAGGAGGCACCGCCCCCTTCCTATAGTAGACTTTGTGACTTTCCACGGGGGCTACATCCAAATGGCATTTTTTTAACATTCCCAAAATTGTGACTTTTATTGTCTCAAAACTTTGAGCGCTCATATCTTCCTCAAAACAAGTTTGATTGGAACAAGCAAGAACAACATTATAGATCTTAAAAGGATCTTTCCAATGGTATATTGCACACGCTATCAAATATCATTTGACCCCTACTTTAAAGGTATTTGTGGTCAAGAATCAAATTCCCAATTTGACTCCCGACTTTTCTTTTGATCATAACTCGTGTTTTTTATGTTTAAATGAACAATGAAAGGGCATTTTAAACACCTACACTTCAAGACCTTTCTAATGGTATTTTGGGGTCCCAATTTGGTGCTTGTTTGTTTTTTCAACCAAGACTTTGAACATTTAGGACCCCTGCCCAAATGCAACTCCCAAAGTGGGAGTGCACTTGGGAGTCATTGGGGTCCATCTTTTACACTCTCCCCCATTTGTGATAGTTTATTTCACATTTGAACACACTCTTTTTACATCATGAACCCTTGCACTTTCCATTTAGTCATGAACCTGATGTTAAAGTTGCAACAATAAGTGCCAATAGCCATATATACAACATGCAAATCCAATCCAAATGTTTTACACTTACATTTATCATGTTGTAATGTATATATTTTCTTTTACACTTACACGGCCCCATGTAATTGTTTTGGGGCATGTAAATGTAAATATTAAAATTATTTGTAAAGTCGCCCTATCTTTGGGCCTCCTTTTATCCCAAACCTTCTTTCAAGGATATCCATAAAAGTGAGGAAATTTAAATTTGGGAATGAAATGCTGAAAATTAACATTTAATGCATAAGGTTCAAGACTAATTATAGTAGCTTTACAAGTAAAAATAGTGAAAATGTATGCAACAATAGTGGAGGCGCTAAAGAAAAAGGAAAGATAGGGTGAAACTAAGTTCACCACAAAAACTAAGGTCCCCCCACCCTTGAATATCAATTTTTTAAATTTTTGTCACCCTATTTAAAATCCAACTTAGGGTTCTAGTGTTGTTTTCCTTACTTTATAGATAATTTTATTATATATTTTTAATGACCAAACCTTCATGCAAAGTCATACAAATTAGTTGTGGGTGTATATTTTGATGGGTTTTTTTTTGCAATGTGCCATTTAATTGGCTTATCTTCAAAAAAATTATGAAATCTCCCCTCCTCAAATAAAAATAATATTTCTTACATTTTTATATATATTTACATTATTTTACATATCCAACATTAGTCTAGGATACCACATGACTTTCCCACATATAATGAAATATGTGTCATGTACAAGTTCAAATTTGCTACATCGCTTTTGTTGTCCTAAGCTGAGATCTCATGGGTACCCCAACAAATATGTTGGCTTCCAACCACATGTACACATTGGTGGGGTATGTAGGCCTCGCTTGGGGGTTTGTTGTACAATTTTTCTTGAAGTACCCACACGTGTTACAACTTTATATGGATGTTTAGGAGGGGAAATTTCTATCCAAAAAGTTGAGTTTATTGTTTGCTTTTTAGTGCCCATTACGCCCTCCCACCATGCTTGTGTGCCTTCAACATTCTTGAACACAATCATCTCATCCACATATGATTCATGAATTGTTGGGATGAAAGGGGCAAAATATGGGCGACTATTAAGCTTTATAAACAACTCCACAACCAATGGCTTTAGAAAAACTTGTTCCACAAACATTGGTTTGATTTATGTTATGCATGTTATATCATGATATTGTGAAACATGGAGGTCTAACATGTGTTTTTCATGTATCACCACATAATCCCCAAAATTTATTGCCATATGATAGCCATATTCCTAGCCTCTAACCTATTGATTCATAGAGGGGGTCACAATTTGCTTACCCATGAAATTGATGAAACATGCAAAAACTTTGGTGTACCCTTCACACCAAGGTTCCCAGCAAAAGCCAATTGCCCTTACAAAACATTCTATGACATCCTGTTTATGGATCCCATGCATAAAATCTAAATGCAAAGTCATAGTATCATTCAAAATAAAAACACTCCAATGGCCACAATCTGTAAAAGGAACCACCACTATTTTTGTTGCACTAGAACACCCCCTGAAGTATAATTTTGCCCATTTTTCTACACCTTTATAACTTGAGACATTGTTATTAATGCAATTTTGCATTTGCCCAATAGATCTAACAGATAATAACAAATATTCATCCCTTTGCATGAAGGATATTTGTAGCCATATGTGTGTCATGACAAAATCCAATTGCACCTAAATAGTTGCACTCCAAAACACATACATTTAAAAAGGAGATCTTATAGACATAAGATGCACTCCTCTCCCCCCAAGCCCTTATAAAAGATTATGTAGTCAACACATGTTAAACCAATTGCAACATCTAATGTTGATTTGCACAATGAAGCCCCACATGTGGCTATGTTATGTTACATTGCACAAGGGGATTTAATGTGGACATATCTACCTGACTTGTAGAAGCAAGTCTTTAATTTTGCACATCACCAAACCATACATTATTGATTAAGTTGTCCATTTAAGATGTGTAAGCAATATTAAAAATCACAACACAACATAAATTTGGGTAATGTTTATAAAATGAAAAATTACCACAATTGTTTTGTTAAGCTATATAAAACATCGTCTTTGTCACAAGGTTTTCCCACCTTCGAAACAAGATTGCCAAGTTGGGAACTTGTGGACAACACTTCCCTTGTTGAATTGAAACCAAGTTGGGCATGTGTAAGTCCCATGTTTCCTAGTGGGTTAACAACTAGAGATGGAATACTTGTTGAATCTCCACATGGGTAGGGGGTGATTGGGTCATATGCATTGTCCATGGTTAATTTGAGATTTCAGATAATAGCCTCTAATGGGCTGCAAGCCCACTTGATTAAATTTCTATGGGTATTGGTAGTGTCTGTGTCATCTATTATGGATGACCCAAATATGGGCAACATCTTGTCACCATCTTGTATTGCAAAGACTTAGTGGCTTGATTAAAACTATAGTTGGAGGTCACTTGAGCAACACAATTAGTAGCCTAGAAGATGTCATTGGATTGTTCACCATGTTCCCCATTTGTTGAATCAATTACAACATCCAAGGTGGTGTTGTGCAAACATTTTATAGTGGCTAAAATGGTTGGCATATCAAATGGGCCAAATGCATTGTCCACTTTTGGTTGGTGGCCTTATTTGAACATCACAAAGGCCAACCTTATGTTGGATGATTGAATTGTGGTTAGCGGATTCATTAACAGATCACACTTTATTGATAACCTCATGGGCACACATTAAATCTGTAAACATGCATGTACACCATGTGACAATCAATGATGTAACCCACATCTACAAAATTGTTTTTTGCAAAATAGGAATGAATGTTATTAATAATTGTTAATAACAAGAACAATGTTACAAATTTTGTAAAAATATAATCTTATTTATTAATTTTGATACATGAAAGAGTAAAACATACATACTTTGCATGGGTTTAGCCAACATCAAGGTCTTCTCTCCTATTTAACCACTTGTAAATGTTCATAATTGGTGGTTCACTAAAAGCAAGTTGATCACATTGGGTCCAAGCCATGATAAAATGGATGGAATCATTGAAGGCCATATCTTGCAAAGCACGAGCTTGCATAGAAACACACCACTGTTCTAGTTCTACCCACCACTCTTTTGTTGGGGACTTAAAAAGCTCCCATTGATCCTCAATTGCATCAACCTATTCTTCTAGTGAGTTGCCCTTTCTTGCAGCAACATATGTGATATAACCATCTTCCTTCAAGTACATATGTGCTTAATCCCAATACACATGCAAAGACTTGTTTCCAAGCCATTGATCGATGTTATCCCTCATGCCACTATCATATGGACATGTGATAATTGGGTGTCTCAGAGATGATAATTGCAAAAAAACCCGAATGTATAAAACACTTCAAGGCACTAGGAAAATTATGCTACATAATGCCATCGATTGAAGAGTTGATTACATGCAAAGTCCTTCTATAACAATGTGCTACAAAGAGAGCACAAGCAAATTGTTCCACAAATTGGGGCTATTAATCAAGAAATGGTGAAAGGATGTTATTCCCATTTGATTCACAAAATTTGAATGTACATTTTGTGATCAAATTCATTAACTTTTTTTGTGACAATGTCATGCACCATATCTTTTCATTGAACATCCCATTGTCACATGAGGTCTTCTTTTGCAATTTGAACACCAATGTGTTGAACATATGCACATAATTGTTGTAGTTCATGGTCTTTGAATTTGGGTTTTTGCACCCTAGTTGTTGCCACAACCACCAAATCTGCAATCTTTCATGTGATGTGTGGGCGGGCCTTCATGAAAAGAAATAAAACCCAAGTATGTAGATGTTAAAACCATAACATGCACCTAACCACATAGGTCATAAATAAAATTTAATTTTGAAGGGCAAATGCATTACAAGTTACATGCATTAAAAATGCAAAGATTAATTAGGGGTAGTTTTTCAAAACCAAATCAAATTTGCAAGTACATGTAGATGTGTCATGCACATGAAATGAGGGGTTTAAGCTTTTTATATGTTATAAATGGCACCCAATTTGTGGCAAGATGTCTTTTATTCACCTAATGGTCAAGAAGGGAAAACACACCATAAACACACATCAATTGGGACCACCAAGTTGGGGACTCTTTCCATTTTCAGACCTTTTTTTTAAACCCAACCAAATCACCACCATAAACATCCTAAGGCAAAAATACACACTCTAGAAAGTAAAAAAAGTCCAAGTGCACCAAAATGTTTAACATGTTGAGGTTGGGCCATGGTACAACAACCAAACCATTTGCCTCCTTCAAGACCTGCTTGTGAAATTCCTTTCTTGCCTTTGCTATATCTTGAAGTGATTCATAAAATTGATTAATACTTGGCACCTTTTGAATCGTCACAATAGGGTGAAGAACAAGTTTCAATTTCTTTATTGAATTAACATGTTTCGGTGATGGGCCTAAAGAACTATGGGGAGTATTTTTAGTTACTTGTTGCAAGCCAATAGTCATTGCTAGCTCGTTTAAGGTATTAGCAAATATGTCAATGTTAGATGGATAATGCATTTTGGTTTGTTTCTTTGTTTTTTGTTGAAGTTGTGTGATGTATTGTGCAATTGGTTACACAAATTGTAGTTGATTTGTTGTTGGAATGTCTAGATCCTCAAAGGTATCAACACCAAATGTGACATTGTGCACATTCCATTTCACATTTGGTGCATTCGGCTTTGGTTGAGCCACATGATGTGATTCTAACTTTAGCAATCGTGCATTCCATTTGACACCCACACTAGCTTGAAACAATTGAAGACTAGATGCCAATGTGGGTTCCTTGGAAGCCCTAACCTCTATTGAATCATCCTTGTTTGATTTTTTTTGCGCTCAAAATTATGGGTTAAGTTCATGGAAAAGCTCTTCAACCTTCCAATATTTTTGAATAAGATCATAAGTAATGCATCCAAACTTATTTTTGAAGTCCTTGAATTATTGTGCATGTTGCAAGTTTGAGTACACAAGGAGGGAAATTTTAACCCCATTTGCATCCGAAGGGCCATTTGGACAACCTTGAATTTGATGGTCATTGATGTGCAACTTGCAAGAAAATTTTCGCTTGCAATACACACAAACAAAAGCATCATGTTTCTTTTCTTCATCTCGTACACGACATGTAGTTACCTCCATCTTCATCTCTATGTAGACTCTTATCAACATTGTTTGTTGAACCCACCCCCCTTCCTTTCAGTTTATGTAATAGGTAATAACGTTGGTGAGGCCATCTATCGCCCCCACTTTTGTACTTACACCAAGTTTCTTCAAAATGACAATTTAGCTTCAATATTTAATAAATGTACATTGTATTGGCAGTTCATGATACATAGACTTTTGGTTATCAAAATATAAATTGTGACCCTCCTTTTCAATACATCTATTTTAGGTTGGGTTTTGTTTGACAATGTATGTATATCAAAGGTTGTTTGACATTCAAAATAATAATAATAAACAAAATGCCAAAGTCGCTAAAATGTCACTTTCAACGAGGTTCATTTGCAAGAAGGTGAGAAGACAAAATAAAGGAAACTAGAAGAAAAGGACATCAACAAGTGTTGCCCAAAAACATATATACTGAAAATTCGAATGGACAATCAAAAACAAATCTTCCCTCCACACCCTCCACCTTAATCCTTCCTCTTAAATTATGGTAAAAATAAATTACATAAGGTGACTAATGCCTCAAGGTTAAAAAAAAGGCATGAAGGTCTTTGTAGTTTCCCTTTAAAGCTTGGAATGAATGTGCATTTTCTTTCTAAACATATCCACTAAAATTCAAGTTGCACCAAATTATGGGGAATACATTTCTCAAAAGAACATCCACCCAACTCCAATGGATTAAAAAAAAAATTGCTCCTACCCCCTCTTTCCACTTTTTGTTTGAACAAATTATGTCTAGGTGCTTCCTACCTTATGAAGTTTGAACCTTCATTTTAGCTACATACTTAATGCCTTTCTACTTGCCTTCCTAAGTAGGTGATACAATTTGTTTTTTTTAATGCACTAAATTTACTATAATCTACTAAATATTTAGAAAGACAATCACATGCACCATGAACTTGTAAATTGTGTTGTGGTTGTCAAACTTGAACCAAAGGGGGTGTTGTCAAAATCTATTATTCTATTCCAACAACTAAATTACAATAAACCCCTACAACAAAATGCAAATTAGAAAAAACATTAAAATTTATAATGAGTTCAAGCATTATACATACATCCTTATTTACAAATGCAAGATACAAATCAAGTGAGGTCGATGTCATTTCAAGTATTGAAATATTGAAAAAATAACAATTTGAACCCACCTTCTTTTGTGTGAGTTCTAGCTTTCTTTTCTTGATCAGTTGTGAGGTTGCACAATTCGTCCTCCTTAACAATCATGATTCTACACCTTAAACTACATTACCCACAACTTTTGTTCCATTCAAAATCAGAAAATTTTGCCTACACTCTCAAGCTTCTAAGAACACCATCATTGGGAAGAGTATACCCAAAGAACCTTAATTAGGGCTCCTTGTTGAAAGGAGGTGATAGGTAGGCTTTTTAGAGTAGGTGAATTTGAAAATTTTCCACCCTTTTATGCCATGTGTCATATGGCACACATATGCATATATGCATATGTGCATATGTGCGTACATGTATACATCCCCAATGTGTCATGAAATGCAGGCCATGTGTTATGCCATATCATATGAAATGGCATTGGTTCATGTCATATGTTTCATGCCCCATGTAACATGCATCTCTTGTAATAGGCATTGCATGTAATGGTTCAATCATCTAATGAAAACCAATCCATAAAGGAGTGTCACCAAAAAAGGAGGACGACATACAAATATGTTTGTTAAATTGTCACAACAGAGTAATGTATGCAGATGTCATTGCAAAAAACCTTGAAAACACACAACTAGTGTGCGAAAACAATATATTTTCTTATAACCTAATAACAAAACGATTCTAAAGACCTTGATGGATTAACAAACTTCATATTCATTTTTTTGTGGACTATCATGGCCTTCCATGGGTATCTTAACAACAAATGAATTCTACACACAACATTCCCAAAATCCGAACATAAATGTAGGTATGGAGATGGAAAAAATATGGACAAGCAATGTCTGCAACATCTTCTTGAGATCTTCCCAGCTACCTCTTACTATAGAGAACTTACTTGGAGCTCCCAAATATTCAAGTACTTAGTCTTTCCCATGTCTCCTCCCCAACTACTTCAAGCACGTTTAGCTTGAATAGGAATCCCACTAAGACCAGTCCATACAACCCCCTTGAGCCTTTCATCATTTCCATCTTAAAACTTTACTAACACATTAACTTCTAACACTTTGTTCACCAGCTTTAGTATACCGGAAAATCCTAAAGCAAACATGAGCAGACTATTCAAAATCCAAGCTTTAAGCATTCCTCCTAAAAGCTTCCAACAAACAAACCAAATTGAAGAAAGAATTTGAGTCAGAAAATTTCCTCATCGCCATGTATTTATCTCCTTCTTTCACTAAGTGCCTTTTTTACTCCTTCGAACAAATCCCGCATGACACCAATAAAAAAAATCCAGGAAGTAACATTCCATCACCAACTTTTGATTTGGGCGCCGACATTCCATGAAGAACAACACACCAAATCCTGTAACTTGCAAATGAAAAAAAAAAACACAAAAATAGCAAAAACATCAAGAAGCAAAATGCGGCTCCTCTAACATGAATGATTGCCAACCGTCCTCTCTCTTGGCATTTTCTACTAGTACATCCATCAACCCAATACTTCATTAGTTAGGGCTATCTCATCACTTCCTCTAGTTAGGGCTTAATCATCATACAAGGTGTACAAGTAGATGTGTTATGTTTTATTACCATTCATGAACATTATAACTTTTAGACAATCCATCAAAGTTTTCATGCACATTTTGATGGAAGTGGGTATATAACATAATAGTTTACATTATAATACTAAGCAAGTGTATTATAAATTACAATACTTTAAATTATCTTCTTTATTGTCACTAGATTATGTAACAAAGTATGAACAAACCACGTTCTTAACTTGATCATTTTGAGGCTTACGTAAACAAGATGACATTTTGTGTTAGTAGGTTCAAATAGACCTTATTATATTTTGATTATTATGAAATTTACTCTTGGACCTTGTACCCTCTTTGCTAATGAACAATGCAATGAAACATATTTGTAGAGTTAGAATGTATTTTTTAATCAATAATGTTTGAATGCTTTGAAAATATTGAAAACCATGCATAGTTTTAGTTTTGAAAAAGGCAGTAAAAGTCAAGAAGCATGAACAACCAAGTATGACATATTGCAGGCACTGTTTCAGTCCAACAATGTGGTTTTGTATTTCTGGTCCACAAACCTAGAGAGTAAACATCTCTAGGTGAAAATTCTACTATCTACCTCAACACCCAAATCATAAGGTTGATCTTGAAAGTTTTACGCCCATCCAATGTGTTGAAAGCGTGATTGTAAAGCTCCTCCAAATCAGGGAATTCTCTCTATTTTTCGTACAAGACCTTTTAAGATCATCTGTACAACCCCGCAGATGCAAGTTCCTCAAGTTTGTGAGGACTTCTAGAGAGAGAGGTAAGCTTCCAAGAGATTCACAACCATTGAGATAAAGTGTTTGCAACTTAGGGATAGCACCTTCCTCCACCTCTGGAAATTCAACAAGGTTCATACAGCCTTGAATCTTGAACTCTATAAGAGCTGGAAAAGCACCATGACGTGTGAAAGAACCTGGGAGCCTTTCTAAACAATCACACCAAGTTACAGAAAGACTTCTAAGTTTTTTGAAATCTGGCATCCAAGCTGGCAAGGTTTTGAGGTTGTGAAAACGATATAACCTCAAGTCTTCAAGGTTTGTGAGTGCAAATATATTGCCAGGCAATAGCACATGTTGACAATTCTCTCCTTCAATACGAAGGTGTGTGAGAACCTTGAACCCAGATATGTTTTCCAAGGAAGCTCCTTTTGCTTCAGCTTCATGACTAAAAGGCTCTGCCATAACTATGTGCCTTGGACCCATTTCTGTGTGAGTATGTTCTGCCCATCTCAACTGAATACAAAGCTCTGTGTCTAAAACTTGAAGTGATTCTAAGCCAACCACTCCAGAAGGGAGATATCTCAACCTGGTACAATATGATAGAGTGAGATTCCTTAACATTCGTAAATTTTCTATCGACTCTGGTAATTCTTGCAGAATATGATTATTTGACAGGTTAAGATAAACCAAATGCTTGAGATTACCAAGTTCCTCAGGCAGATATTGAAACTCTCCGTAACATAGATCCAGAACCCTTAGATTTTGAATGCCCTTCAGGAAACCTGCTGGCACATCAGATATCATGTTCTTACCAAGTAGTAGTGTCAGCAGCTCAGGTGCACAAAACGTTGAAGGGAGTGTCTCCAATTCGTTTTGGTGTAATGATAATCTGTGAGCTTTAAGAGGTTGCTTACATTCAGCTATCCACTTTGGAGGAAACTCTGTCAAATTTTGACCTGCTTGATAAAGAGCAAGCTGTCTTGCAGGGTTTGTGCCACCATCAATTTGTAGTATGTAAAAAGCCAAGTCTCTCATCACATCATGTACCTTGTACCGCGGGAAAACCTCTTCATCAAAGTTTGCACCCCATTCTTCACCAAACTTTGCATCCGATTCTTCATCCAACTCTTCATGTGACTCTTCATCGAACTCTTCATCCAAGTTTTCATGCAGGTCTTCATCTGATTCCCCATCTAACTCTTCATCTGATTGCTCATCCTGCTCTTCATCTGATTGCTCATGCAAGTCTTCATCCAAGATTTCATCAAAGTCTTCATCTAATTCCTCATTCGACTTCTGATACAATCTTGCTTTTCTCAGTTCCATGTCCCACTCATTGTCCAAATTTGAATCAAAGTCTTCATCTAATTCCTCATTCGACTTCTGATACAATCTTGCTTTTTTCATTTCCATGTCCCACTCATCGTACAAATTTGCACTGAACTTTTCAATTGACTCAATCAATGATCGCCTCCTCAATTTCATTAGCAAGTCATATGCATCAATTTCAGGATCATCTCCAGGAACAAGCCCTTCTCCAATCCAACACCAAAGCAAAACTTGAAACTCCACCTCATAATCTTCAGGAAATGCTGCAAAGTAAGTAAAACAGTCCTGCAAGCGCTCCAAGGGAGGGTCAGCCCCTTTCAGGACATCATAGCCAAGCTTCAAGTGCTCATACATTTTCATAGTTGTCTCCTGCATGTGTGATTCCTTCAACTTCTTGAGTAGTGGCTTCCATTCACGTTCATCTGAGGTCTTTCCAAACATTGCTGCACCTATCACCTTCAGAGCTAATGGAAGACCTCCACACTCCTTAGCCATAGACTTTGCCGATGCCTCTAATCTATCTGGAACACTAGATGATGTCCCAAATGCATACACACAAAATAGGCTCCAACTATCCTCTGGTGAAAGAGTCTTCATATGCTCTTGGCTTATGCATGGTCTCTGCAATATAGACTCGATTCTGGTGGTCAACAATGTCACACTGCCCTCTCCCTTGCCAAAGTCAAGTGCATCAAAGTCTTCATGTTTCCAAACATCATCCAAAACCAAGAACACCCTTTTTTGTGTAAGCTCAATTTCCAATTTTTGCTTGTAATCCACCATGTTGGAATGCAAATGTAGTTTTGAACCCATGTCATCACTTATGCTTCGATAGAGAGACAATATGTCAGGAGTTTGCCCCACAGTGAGCCAAATAAATGTTGCTCCTTGAAAATGAGCTCGCACCTTCAGGCTCCAATACACTTTTCGAAGAAGAAAAGTTTTCCCAACCCCGCCCATCCCCCAAACTCCAACATAGCGAGGACTTGCATCACTTCCTGCTGAGGTGAGCAACTTTTCTACCCTCTCCATATAGCTGTCCAGACCAAAGGTTGCTTGAGACGAGTTAAGAGCCTCATAATGATTTTCTCTTGCCACCTTTAGAATCAAGATACAATTTTAAAAGGGTTAGTCCCATTATCATTCACAAATGAAACAACACTAGATCCTTACTCGTTCAAATGTTAATGCACTGTACTAAGAAATTAGCATTGGGTAATCACTTCACAAATTCAAGATTCATCAACCTCAATCAAGTCCCACATCCACCCTACAAAAAAAAAACTAACTCAAATTTGAAGAGTAATGCTTCAATCACAGTGAAACATGAAACTAGCTTGGTTATGGAGACTCACCTCTTTAATAAATCTTAGAAGCAATGTGTAGCTAATATGATCTTGGCTTGTAGGCTTGCACACCTCCATGTGATTAGCATCCTCAACCTTGTAATAATTACCTCCTGCTAATCGTTGCGCCGAAGAAAAATGAACCAAAATTCCCTGCTCCCACAACCAAATTAAAATTGCACATTACAACATATCAAACATGTAAATCTCAAAGATATTTTATAAAAAAAGGGGCATTTCTTGTAGCAAATACATACCACATTCATTGGCTTGCCCTCACCAAAAGCATACACATTGACCTTCTTTTCCCTCAAAAAGTTTTCAAATTCTTTTGATAACTCTTCCATATCTTGTCGAAAAGGTTGGACATTCTCCATTATCCGAGCATGATGTTGGTCATTGCATCTCAACAAGTCGTTCACATACTTGGCAATATTGTATGATCCCCCATGTGGAACTGCATAGAAGACCACCCCTCTCACATTATTCAAGAAGGCTTTTGCATGATCCACAGCAGCTCTGGTTAAATCATCCTCAGCATATCTGATGCCTGACATCTTCCTTGCCTCCACAACCAAGCTCTTCAACACCAATCCTCCAAAACTATGGCCTATTAGCACAATAGGACAATCCCATTTACACCTGCACAAAACATATGCACTTGCTATGATAATTTCTCTGAAAACTTCTAAACACCATAAAATTCCAAATTTCAACTGCCAAATATTTCAAATTAGTTGCCTATACATACCTGGGATTGAAATATCTTTTGGAGGGCATACCTCCCACATTATTCAAAAAAACATTTGCATACCTGACTGCTCACAACATTTCTAGGGTTTGGATTGGTCAAGGTCTTCATCACTTTAACAAACTAGCTTTTCAACACCAACCCCCAAAACTATCACCTATAAACACCTAAGTATGATTCCACTCACCCCCACACAATACATTCATTTCCTATGGTGATTTTCACAAATCTTTTAAACTCCATCTCTATTTCAAATTAGTTGCCTGATAGCTACCATTGGTAAGTACTGAGCCGCTCTCCATACTAACCTTTGAGCTTTTGATAGATGAACCAATGTTAAGGCTATAAATTTCAGATCTGAAAAATGATTTGCTTGATATATATTTGTGAGTGACACATTTGCTCAAGTGTGGCATTTTGGCAAACAAAGAGGGAGTCGCACCTTTTGATGAGAGTCTCGAATAGGTTATGGGCAATCTCTGATACATCATCATGAGGGGAGGTTACAACATGTGCATTGTATGAAACTGACAAAATACGCACATCTTCACCCAAATCAAAGGGCAGCCATTCTTTAGCCCAACATACATCATCACAACCTCGTTGTGTCCATGTGCTCCTCCATGCATCAGTACTGCCATCTCCAGCAAATTGAAACCCATGGAAAAAAATGACATCCATTCTGGTCCATCTCTTGTCTTCTGGAGGCGGCCATAGCTGATGCTCCGGCAAATCACTCTACACCCCAAATTGCAACTATTACACTTTTGACCTGCTCCTGCTTACAGCACTTGTAAGCATTTGAAATTTTCTAAGCAACTACAGCACCACTTGATCCATGAATTTAGAACAATGGCAATCCCAAGGAAATCCTAAGAAATCAATTACTAGGACAAAATGGCCCAACAAGCCCAGCTAAAGGAACTTACAAAACTAGCAGGCATGTCAAAATTGCATGCTGTTATAAGACGACACAAAGACCATAAGCTCAAACAGCATCCCATATCAAGGAGATATGGGTAGTGTCATGGATTCCATGATATGCTCAGTGTCATATATTCCATGATCTGCCCAACATCATTCCTCTGTAAGCTGCTGTCCATTGAGCTCAATTCTGTGGAAGTGATAGCGATGCAAAAACCTGCACCAGTGGCACTCATAACATTTGAGCTCTACAAAATGTTGGACCCCAGGAGTGAAGAAAGCTGCCATAAACCATATGCCACCACAAAACTCTACAGTCTACACCAAGGAGTTAACTAACTGTTTCTTTGCAAGACTACAACAAACCCAAATGCTGCAGAAGCTCCTTTACCAAACTTAACCTCTACTCCCCATTTTGGACAAAACTGGCCTGATAACTCATTGGAAGCTTGACTATCTATTCCTTGTTATCATTCTCAGTGTTATACAAATTAAATTGTAATCAGAAAGTTAAAAAAAACTAGACATACTACACCTATGAACATGAAAGTCCTTGCACTTGAATGCCTCGTGTTGCTCTCAAGCATACAATTTTTTTTCTTTCACACAAAGAGGGCAGAAAGTCCCTGACAAACATGTGCAGCTACAAATATCATACCCTGTTGCAAGTTGTTCAGCTCTTCTCTCATCTTGCAATTGAGCCACAGGGAGTCAATTTTTAGACTGAACATGACCTAACAAGACCACCTAGGAACGTAGTACTACTGTGAAAGTCAGATAAAGCTTTTTTTTGGAATAAAACCTGAAGGGGGGGATAAAGACAATATGCAATTTGTATTTAGCTGATTCTTGACCCTGGGATGGTTGAATTTGCTGAGATTGTCGGTAAACCTTTGTTTCATTTTGAAGAAAGAATTACTCTCATGTGATGAAAAGTTCACAAATTATTAGACCCCAAGCAAGACCCACGGTCAGCCAAAAATTGCCTATTTCAGAAATGGAGTTTGCACCCCAGAAACGTTGAATATCTGAAGTTTCAGAGTTTGGGAACACCTTAAAAAAGAATGGCAGGCGATGTACTAAAAAAATTCCTGTCTCTTGCAACGACACTTCAATCTTTTCAACAGCGTGGTCTTCGGCTTAGTACCTCAAAAATTGGACAAAAATCCAAGGAATTTCAATCCAGCTCATGCAAAGGATTCAATCTGCACAAGAGAAGCGGTCAAATGATTCAAGGTCCTTCAGCAACAAGAAGGTAGCCTAACTTGTTCTGGAATGTGATTGAACGAAACCCTCAACATCACTAGAACTCCGAGTGATACTGCAAAGTGAAGTACAG
>Ga0116227_10010789_pt1 | contig 15728 bp, 9 predicted proteins | sample S1TSphgellanicum_FD_89693 | JGI IMG/M metagenome (GOLD analysis project Ga0116227, IMG submission 89693) | Host-associated microbial communities from peat moss isolated from Minnesota, USA - S1T2_Fb - Sphagnum magellanicum MG | ecosystem: Host-associated > Plants > Peat moss > Unclassified... | reverse complement strand
TTTTTTTTTTTTTTTTTTTTTTTTTTCCCAATTTTCTCATGTTGCACCAAAAGTGGTCATTGGGTCACAAGAGGATTTATCCAAATTTGGCTACAAGATAAATAAAGTAAAAAAAAAAATTAGGAATCCTATTACATGTTGGTGAACCACTAGAACCTACTAGCTAAATATGGTGATTTAAACAAGAAAAAAACAGCTAGAAATTTGATCAAATGCTTAAAAAAACGCTTGACAATTTCATAACTTTCTTCATCAAAATGTGATGATTTTTTTAAAAAGAAATTTTGCAAAAAGTTCCCTTGACCATGTTGCTTGGGACTTTTTTTTTTACATAGCAAAAATGGTGAATTTTCGCCACCAAAAGAAATCACAGACTCAGAGACAGTGATTTGGTTTATATGATCTGAAAATAATTTCTAATGTTTTATAACAAGCTGAATTTTTGCTGTCCAGAAAAGAAAATTGAGAAAAAAATAGGGGATGTGTTTATTATTCAGCTAAAATTCACCACTTTTCCAAATTAAGGTGAGAGAGAGAGAGAGAGAATAACCAGTGTAAAATTTTATTGCTCTCTCTCAAGAAATTTTTTTGGAGATTTTTTTTTAAAATTACCATGGTAATCAGTGTAGTTACCATAGTTACCATGGTTTACCATAGTTAGGATGTGCTGGTTTACCCAGGACAGTAATTACTAAGTAACCACCACTAGGCTAGCTAGTATATTACAATTTGTTACAAACATTACCATGTGAAAATGGATGCATTTGTACTTCTAGCAAGTGCCAAGGGTTAACAAAAAAAAAACAAACCCTCAAACAATCTAAAGAGATTCGTTTCATTTCTGGACAATCTGGGTTGGCAGCTAGTTCATAATGAGAGACCCTCTAGAAGGGGCAGAGATGGACAGATGATTTCTTTCACATCTCTTCAAAGAGATAAAAAGGCAAGCTGGGCTGGGCTGGGCTGGGATGGATCATCATCATGCAGATCAATTGATTGATGCACTCATGGAGAATTAGGTAGCTATTCCCTATCGATTGCATGTACTACAATAGGGTAGGGTTGTTACTACTAGTGACTCCAGCCTTTTGTAATTATACTGGCAAAATTTCGCCAATTTTTTTTTAAAAATTCATGTTAAAAATTTGAAGAAAATGAAGTGATTTTGGAGGGTTTCAAATTCCCCAAAAGTGAATGAGAGAAAAAAAGGAGCTAAAATCACCAGATTTCTATATTTGGATTTCATGGTGTAGCCATAACTGTAGAAATTTTCATTTAAAGATTTGTACTTCATACCCAGTGGTTAAATAGCCAGATTTGGCTAAATCTTTCCTAGTTATTCCTATCATCCTTATCGCCACGGCTACATTAAAAATTCCTAAACAATTCACTGGTAATTAATTACACTTGTTAGTCCCAGTTAGAATTTTTAGTATTACTCCTAGTTATTAGTTTAACCCTGGTTAGAAGTTAGTCTACATTGCTGCTGTGTCTTCATGACTTATACCATATTCAAATTGACCATACTAGTGCTGTGCTTTTTTTCTTTTCTTTTTTTTTTTTTTTGTGTTGTGTTTTTTTTTTTTTTTTTTTTTTTTTTTTTTCCAAATTTTGTGATATCAACTGAAATGGCAATCATCCATAAAACAATCTAGTCCAATCTGGCGATATACCCAAATATGGCAATAAAAATAATTTTAGCATCCTGCTATGTATATTGTTTGCAGCCTACTAGAACATATTAAAACAGAAATCTGGCAATTCCTTATTTTACATTAATTCAAAAATTGGCAAGTTTTTCGCCCAATTTATTATTTTTTACTTTTCCATTGAAATTTCTTTTGCCAGGTGGTGAAATTTTGCCAGTAAAAACACCCTTGGGTTACTGTCACCATGTACTCTGGTCCCAAGTACCTACTCATTAGGTTAGCTGGGTGGGAATTTACAGAGGAAATTCCTAATTAGTGTGATATGGCAAAAGTGATGATTATCAATAAGAAGATTTAGCCAGATTTAGGTATAAACTATAAACAAGAGATATGAAATTAAGTAAATAAATTTAAGCATCCTTTTGCATTTGTGGCTATAGACCTTTGGGGGAATTACTATAGAAATCTGATGATTAGAAGCCCTAAAACCCACTTCTTAGGCGAGGGCCTTGTGCATAGTAGTATGTAAGTAGTAGTGGTTGTCAGTGTTTTTATTTCCAATTTTCACAACAAACTTTTTTTTGGCATTCCCTATAGGGGAAAAGAATGGAAACCTCTAAACCAAATTAAAGTTAAATTAACAAAACATAGGGATAATTAATTCTCCAAGGGAATTGTGGGACCGATATTTAAATGTTTTATTTTGTATTTTCCCACTATGAAATAGAAATAGGGGGGATCTTTGTATCTTCCCATTGTCCAATGAACCATTTCAGATTTGCAAAGGGGAAATTCAAGTTTTTCTTGATGGTCCTATAGGGAATGAATTCTAAAAAACAAGTTTGTTTGTGATGTAGCCAAAGTGATGATCATCAATGAAATATGAAAACAAGGAGTGTGTGACACCGTGGCCTTGCCATTTTACATTAAAAAGTATCTTTAAGGCAAAAGAAGAATTATGGAAACTCAAATATTTCACCATGCAAACATATAATCTTCCAAAAAATCCTCTAAAAGAAACCAAACTCCTTCAATATATTATAACTCGATTATAACTAATCTCAAGTTTCAACACAAGCCAAAATATCATCTTTCACAAATCCTCATATAAAAATAGACCTATTATTATTACCTAGGGGCCAAAATCCATTAAGCTACTATACTCTATAATGAATCTAAACACAATATCCTTGCCTTGGTAGTAGTAGGCAAGGCCAATAAAATAATTTTAGCATCTTTTTCTATAATTTTTTTGGCTACCTACTAGAATCTGCCATACAAATCTGAGAATTAAAAAAAAACCCTAAATCTGCACATTTTCAACTTAATTGGCCAAAAACAAACTCTCAGTAAGATCTTATTCCTTTACTTATGGAACTCAGACACTCTCAGTGTTGTTGGGTTTTTTTTCCTTGCTCTTGGAACCCCTCCTTTCCTTTCCTTTCCCCCTTTGGTTTGCTGGGTACTTTGTTTTATGGAGTTTGCCAAGGTTTCATCATCTTTTTTCTCTCTTCTTTCTTAACCCGGTCTGTACACAAGACTAAGACTATGGTTATCATCATATTCGTGTATTAATATACAGAGGGTGTTGAATATGCATGTGTGTAGTGTGTAGTGTGCATGTGTAGAATTTTTTTTTTTTTTGTGACCAATGAAATTGCGGGATTTGGTGGTCGCAAATTTTTATATCTTAGTTATTTTGAGTGAAACTCACAAATAAGGTTTGGTTTGGTTGGTAGGTCTTTGAGAATCTTAGAGGGTCAATGGAAATGCTAGAAAGGGACCATTATTATTTTCAATGTTCAGCACACTACTCTGTGCAAGCCTGAAAGTCTTTTTTGTTGTTGTTTTTTTGTTTTTTTTTGTTTTTTTCAGGTCAATGGGATTGCTGGATTCAGTGGTTTTGAATTTGTTGGCCTTGCCTTGGTAGGCAAAGAAAGATATAGTGTTTTGATTCATAATAGAGTAATTAGTAGCTTAATGGATTTTGGCCCCTAGGTAATAATAATAATAATAATAGGTCTATTTTTATATGAGGATTTTTGAAAGATGATATTTTGGCTTGTGTTGAAACTTGAGATTAGTTATTATAGAGTTGTAATGTCTTGAAAGATTTTGGGTTTCTTTTAGAGGATTTTTTGGGAAGATTATATTTTTGCTATGGTGAAATATATTTGAGTTTCCATAATTCTTCTTTTTGCCTTAAGATCCTTTTTAATGTAAAATGGCAAGGCCACACAGTGTGACACACCCCTTTGTTTTTCTCACTTATCTTGAGTGAACTAACAAGTCAATGTGTAATAGCACTTTACTAGACAGGGTTCCAACACATTACTTTTGTTTATTAGGGTGTGAAAACTCTTTTGTTTGAGAGAATCAGGTGGATATTATTAATCATCTTAGTGATGAGATTATTCTGTTTTAGGGAATAATTAAATCAATAGTGTTCTTTTAATTTTTATCGTTGTCCCAGAGTTAAATTGTTTCATGATTTGGATCATGAAAAATCCGACTTTAATAGGGTACATACATACATAACCACGGTGAAAGGTTATCGTACACATTGCAAGATCAAACAATAAACCATGTAAGATTTCCGAAGCCATATTACAAGTAAGTCTTAGTATGTGACTACTAGAGTAGTGTCAAATTTTCCATTCAATCAAAAGAACTGACACCTGGATGTTGCTTGCTTCACCTAGGAAAACATATCTAGGGTATGTTGTTGCATGAAATGTTCAATAGAAACATTACAAATGTATGTGTGGGCTTGTTGTGGACAAAGATGTACTTTCCGTAATTGCATGACATGCAAGAAGTTATTTTACCATTGTTGAATTAGCATTGATCAACAACAGTATATACAATTCCAATGGAGGCATTTATGAACCTAACTTCTATATCGATATTGTATAGTAGTGGTCTTTTAGAAGCCCCAAGCATCTAGTTTTGAGTTAAATGGGATCCGAAATAAAATGCATATAGACAAAAACGTCTTCTTCAATCATTCTGAACGCTCTGCCCTAGTATTAAACTCGGGTACTCAACATTGGATTGATGCCATGCACCCATTGTGCAAATTATATATCATATTTTCACACAGGTTCATAAATGAAGCAGTGCAGCACAGAGAAGTGTTTTTCTTGTTTTCTTTCTTTCCAAAATTTGGTGATGTAGCTTCATGAGAAGTGGTGATCATCCATAAAACTATTTCGCCAGATTTGGTTACAGAAAGATATGAAACTCAAAGAATTTAAGTATCGTTCATGCTATATGTTTGGCTACGTGGTGGAACTTCGTATAGAATTTGATGATTTTTACAAAAAAAATTCCTAAGAGATTCAAATTTGAGAACAAAAAACCCCCAAAAAAATATTCACCATTTTGGAAAAACAAACACCATTGTTATATATGGTTAGTTGCTTAAACTTTGGCCACCTTACTACTGTGTGTTCCTTGTTCAAAATCTGCATCCAACACTACAAGAATACATAAAACCCAGATCTTCTTCTTCCATGCTTGTCAGAAGGGGGAACCTGTATGATGGTTGCCTCCATTGAACTCTTTGCCTCCCTGTGATACTACTAGCCTTACTGCTACTTTCAAACTTGCCTGCATTGGCCATGTCCAGGTTGTATAAGACCCATGCTCTCTTGTCCAAAGGAAAAAAGGAAGGTTTCAGTCATAATAATAAACTGGTGAAACAATTCCACTCCTGACCTCCAAATAATAATAAAAACCAACAGGATGGAGGAGAAGGTAGATGGATATGCCCGCCTCATATGACTGACCCACACCCACACATATTATGGGCTCAGTACTGGACTTTCATGCACATCGTTTTGCATGCATCTGTAGTGGAATGCATATTACGCTACATTCGCTTTCAATGTTGCAATGTGTCTTATTAAGCAGACTTCATGGCTTTTTCCAGAGAAGAATTAACTTACTATTTGCTGTTATATGATAAGAAAGAATTTAGAATTTCTGCGAGAGAGATTTTCACCGCGAGAGAGAGAGAGAGATATCAAAACTCTGACAAACTTGAATTGAATAACCTTTTGGGTGAGGTGTATGTAGTACTATGGTAGATAGATAAGAGGGTGAAACAGCCATTGATATCAGTCAAATCATAATTTGAAAAACAACCTTTAGGAGAAAAGCACTTCTATCAATTGAAACATAAATTTGGAAACAACATTCATAAATTTAAACAATCAGCACTCAAATGGAATCTTTTGTCAAGTGCTGATGAAGCAAGCCCAACAACCTCCTGATCTGAACGAATAGAACTTATTGACCCATTTATCACATGTATCAGCAATATTCAATAGTGGGATCAAAACATAATATTATTTCTCCACCACTTGACAGCAAAATAAAAGGCGGTGCAACTTCCCCAATTCATCACATTTCTGGGAAAAACATGTTGAAATCACCACCTTTAGACTTATGGCTCCTTGCAAGTTGCTAGTACGTAGCAGGTTTTCGAAAAAAAATAATCTACTTCACTCCCTGACCCATAGCCAGTCCACCTGCCTTGTGAAATTGAAAACTAAACCATGCTACCTACCCGTAGTCACTTGTGTCATACCTAATTTGCAAAACAACATTTTCAAAACACAACTTCCATTACAATTGGAAGTAGTGTGTATGTCATGATTATTATTCCTACATGACCAAGGGGATTAAATAAGATGCCTACTTGCATCAACCACCGTGTTTCTATTTCCTTGTCACAAACTTAGAATCTAGTAAGATAAGTTAGTTGAGAAAAAAAAAAGGAAAAAAAAAAGGGGGATCAAGAAGATGAGATGCAAGTCGTGGATAAGATCATATTCAAAGATGAATATATTAAGAATGCCACACACATGGGACATTCAATCAAATCAAAAGCACTAGCAAGAGTCTTAGTGGAGCATCCTAGGAGGTAACACCAGCTGTCCACACAAGATCAATGGGTTCCTTTTTTTTGGGTTTCCTTTTTTTATTCCTCACATGTACAATAAACAATTTTCTAGACTCTCTTTTGAGAAGTGTAAGTTGTACTCCAGATTATGATGACTACATGAAAACCATGTCTCAACAGTTGAGGTGGCCAGCGGCATAAATAAGGAGCAATCAAAATAAGTGTATATTAGCAATAGATAGCCCTTTTAGCATTGGGTCTTCTACTTCATTGCTACTGTTTTCATTGTTTTGGTTTTCCTTTGGGGTGTTTACATTGGCTTTGACATGCTTTCTACTTTTTGTGGATGGATTTTCATCCTTGTTCATATATATATATATATATATATATATAAGAGGGTTCTCTCTTTGTAACTAGGTAACTGAGAGAGTTCTTCTCTCTATTTTTGTGTTCAGTCCCATTCCTTTTCTCCAATGGTAGTAGAAGAGTACCCAATTGAACTCCAAAGCTCCTTCTAATGGAAAAAGTTGTTTGGAGATTAAAAAGCCACAAACTTGGTCCCATTTGGAGTACTACCTATGGGAGCCAAAGCTAGGTATTCTCCTTTTGCCAAGAAAAGAGAAACTTAAAAAATTGCATAGAACTTTTTCTATTTCATTCATAGAATTTCGCACTTAGGAGTGAAGCTGTCCACAATCTTCCATGGATGCTTTTTCATGCAAAACACTTTTCTCCTTCTATTGGCTCTTCCATTGGCTGTTGTTCCATGCCTGGCAGCCAGAGTTGTGGGACTCCACCCACAATGGGAGCTTCCTTCCATGAGGTGGGGTCCCAGATCTTTAGGGCATCGAACCGAAGGAGTCAAAGTTGTTCTGTTAAATTTCTTGAGTTTCTGTCAATTTGAATTTGATACTAACCTTGAGTCAATGTTGACTTCCCATTAATATAATGAAAATTTAAAGACACTTGAACTTGAGACTTCACAACTTCAATCACTCAGAAATTGTGGAACTTCAAGAGAGAGATGTAGAAAGTGAGTGTGCACCCAAATACATAATCCTAAACCTTATCTTCCATACATTCAACAAAAACCTCAAAATTAGGCCATTTGCAGATGGGAAAAAGGGATTAGAGTGATCAATCAAATGATCAATATCCATCAAAAGACAATTATATCCATGCTTTTGTTAGATTTTTCAAAGGACTAGATAATTTAAATGTCCAACACAATGTCTCATTCCCAAAAATCCATAAATTTTGGTATATTATACCTCATGTTTAAAAATCCAAGGCCTTTGGGATGTTGGTTGCTATTATGATTGTATTATGTTTGTATAAAATATGGCCAAAAGTACAAATGTTTTGTACACTTCCAACCTATGTTCTTTCTTTGAATCTATTTTAACCCTTTCACAATGATCACATTATAAGAATGAAATAGTGACAAAGAGAGCCATATTTGAATTTAAGAACAAAGAATAAAAAATTGTATCCTTTTGAAAGTTAGTGTTTGTCCTTAAAACTGGTTGCAGTTTAATAAATTTTCAATGTCTTGCTTACACCCACTATAAGGACTATAACATTAGACCAAGAGAGGGTTAATGAGCAAGACACTTATGGGATTGGCTTAAAGGCTTAGAATACCCCACATTTTATGCATCAACCTAGGCAAGTATTTCATTTTTGCTTATGCCAATGTGGGACCTAAGTTTTGTGTGAAAAGCCAATTTGGAAAAAGCAATTTTGATGAAGATGGTCCCAAATCCCAACTCACCATTAGGGTTTAGTCTAGTTCTTGGTCAAGTGTAGATTGGGCTAATTTTGTAATTGAAGAACAAAAGAGGCAAGGTTTGTCTAAGAAGAGTGAAGATATTCAGCTCCAAAGGCACAACAATATTCACCTATTTAAACAAAAAATACCAACAAACAAGCAAGATGGTGGCCAAATTAATTTTTTTGAAGTTACTTAAATACAAATGGGGTGTTTAGAATTCATTACATAATTAGATTTCAAATACATTTCAAATATTCTCAATGTGAATAAAATAAAAAATTCTTTGTCCTTATCCATAGCACATTTAGGTATGGGACTTGTGTTGCACCTCTTGAGACCTGCCACTAGACTTAAATCTCTACTTAAGGAGAGGGAAAAGAAGAAGCAAAAGAATCCTAAACCCTAAACCCTGCATCATGGCAATCTCAAATATCCTGTTTAGATTTTTCTTTTCCTCAGACTTTGGGTTCAGAAAGTGGCAAAAAATTGTCTTCAAGAGAAAGGCAAAGGAATAATTGCACAATTTTAACAATTTGTTTGAAATGAAAACCTTTGTTTAAACCAATGTCAAGCAAATAAATGTATTCTTTATCGGGTTATAACCACTGGTTATGTATATCCCCTTGTATACATACATAGCTGGATTCATAACCCCAACTGGCAAATTCTAGTAATTGAAATTTATGGATAATTTATATATAGTTGGGAATGTTGCGATAATCAAGAATTTAACATGATCCTCTCAGAGTTTAACATAATATAAACCATAATCAAACATGTTATTAAAAGGTTTTTTTTTTTTGGTCGTATATTTGACTCAATTGTAAGGTTCGTCTATCATGTCTAAGATGCGATCCCTACCATACCATGGTTGTATGAATTTGCAGCCTCGCACCCTGGAAGAGTTTGTAGACTTAGTTGAAGCTAATTTGTAATTCAGACAACACTAAAGGATGAATTTGAACACAAGGTGTTAAGACTTGCAAGCTCATCATGGTGGAGGAAGAGTTTTTTTGTAATTGGAGCTCGTATATCTTTTCATCAATTTCTTTTGTTTCTTATCTTCAATGCCAAATTTTTTTATTATGAATTCAAAATATGTGAGACCTGAAAATGGAGTTTACTTGAATATACTCGGATTATAACTAGAATCAATTATTGTGTAACCACCACCCGATTATGAATTTCTTCTAAACTTAACCTAACCTCATTATAACATAACCAAAGGTTATTCGATGCTTTAAAAAAAATAAAATTATGCATATAATCACATTAGAAACTCACCACCACATTTATAGCAAAATTGCGTTTAATTTTTCATTCTCTTTTTCAACTCAAACTAAATGAAACCAATAGATATGTTTGGTTTCATTAGTTTGAGTGAAAAAGAGAATTAAAAACTAAAAGTGATAAAAAAAATGAAGTTTTATCTGGAGATTTTCTATAGCCAGAATTCAGAAAATAATAATGAAAAAAAAAATCACCCAATTTCTATTAAATGGTTCACTAAGGTAGCCAAATAATGTATAGAAAAATGTTTTTGAAAATTTTTACTTGGAACACTGGTTGAAATAGTTGTGTAATGTGATGCCCCCACCCCCCCCCCACCACAACACTTTTGTTTTTCAACTTGCAGTGTAATACAAAAGTGTCCTCCCCTACCAGAGGGAGCTTCTGGCAATCATTAAGAAGGAAAGCCCATGTTGGCCTGAAACAAGATACGGAAAGGAAAGGAAAAACCTGAGAAGCCTGACACAAAGAAATAAAATTTTCCAGGTGATGAGTTTCAGTTTGTGTCCATAATTTGTTTTTCTTCTTCTTCTCGATTTGCGAGTCCCCTCGTTTGTGAGCCAGATTTACAATGAATGAGGAGGAAGGCCGCAGCTAGCAGCAGCAGCAGATGCCTGCAACACAAACATCATGCCTCCTGCTGCTGCTTCTTCCCCCCTCTTAAGTTATCACCACCATCACCACCACCCCGGTGAAGAAAAAATTGAATGGTTTTTGTAAGTGCATGCACACCAGTACGGTTGGTTGGTTAGTTGCACACCATTTTCTTCCCCCAAACCAATCAATTTTTATTTTATTTTTGCATCTCCTTTTTGTCATTATACACATATATACATGTGATGACTTCCTTCCACACTTGCATGTTAGTGATTACTAACTTCTACACTTTGCATGTTAGTAGTAGTGTCTGCTGGTGATTGTCACAACAACAACAACAACAAAGCAGCAACAACTTCTTCTCCTGCTGCTGCTGCTGCACCGCCATTTGTTTGCAATTCTGCATGCAAGAGTCAACAAATTACTTTGCTCACAAACTTCTACACACTTAAAAGACTTTGCATTCAGGAGACTCTCAGGATTCATCACACCCATGAACAACATGGGCCCAACCCATTGTTAGTTTATACGGCGGGTCTGTATATTTGAAGACAGGCTGTGTCTTCTCAAGTGTATATTGTACTCAACTTCCCATCTCAACATTTTCTTCTTGTAACCCATTGCCCAAACTACTCAAATGTTGTCAAATTTATGGTGACAAATCCATTCTATAAATGTGTAGTGTAATTTCTATAACAAGATGTGCCTTTGTACACCAAGTGATTTCAGTGGATTTTGAATGAATTCACTGGTTATACTGAACAGAACTTAACGAGTATATAGAGAATTCATTAGTCTAGTGAACAAGACTAGTGAACTGCACTCACATTTTGTTGTAGTAGTATTATATGAGACAATTGCATAATGGAACCACGATAACAAAATTTTATTTGTGAAAAGGGGTCGGTGGGGGAGGGGGGCGGATGTCAAGATTCACAATATTGCATGATTAGTTTTGTTCTTCTGGGCTAAAAAGTTTTCTCATCTCATCTTTATTAGTGCAGCCTATGCCATCGGCCCAAAGTGTGTAACTGATTACCCAACTAATTTAATTTTCCTTCCAAAATCTTTTTTTTTGTAATTTAATTGCATTTTCAATCACACAAAAACTACTCCCAAATTCATTATCTCCTACAATTTAGGTCTAAAATTTTCCATATCACCTTCATTACATCCTCCTACATGTCAATAAAAGTTTTCCCAACAAAATCAAGAGTGTGCCCAAATTGCCCTATATTTTTTTGTTTTGATTTAAATGAATTTTCAGTGAAATTTTTATTCAATATTCAATAACTTCTCCACCATAAGACAAAACATTATAAAATTAAAAAAAAGGTACAAACTACCTTCCTTCACAAATAGATAACTCTTTTGCTTAGACAACATATGCAAATTTAGGTGATTGGTAATAGTGTCAACAATCAACCACTTCCTAACCTAACTATTAATCTATATGCATTCTTTGATCCATAATCGCCACTAATCCCCATTACTAGACTCTCAATGACATATTAATAGTTTTTTTATTTATTTATTTATTAACTCAATTTGGACATTGTGTATAACTACTATGAACTTAGTATATTCCTAAGTACAGTTCAAATTTGCTATCCCTGGAGGGCTCCTCCTCACTCATGTACCCTATGGATGGGTGGGTTTAGGGGTCAGAGAGTGAGAGGACTTGCCCAGGAGGTTTGTGCTTGGGTATGTGTGTTATGGGCTGGAAAATTATGTCTGAAGAATGGGTTCAATATCCAAGGTCTCACCCCCAAGCTATAAAAGACAAATTAGTCAAGGCTCTAGGCTTTTCTCTCTCACTATCCTCCAAAAAGGAAAGTACTTAGCCTGGATTGATGAACCAAAAAACTTTCACAAAGGGGGGACATTGTTAACTTAAAGCATCTCCAGCTGCTCAGTATGTGACCCTGCGAAAATATTTTTTCACATCCAAGTTTAGTTATATACTTTTTTGCAACCCCGCCCATAAAAGTGAAACTGGGATAGCAAACAGGTGGGGAACTGCTAAGAGTAAACACAACTGGACCAATCATTATGATGGGCCGATCAGAAACACTGAGCAGCAGTCAGATCATATTTATTACACTCTTTTCTGCAGGTGCACAACGTTGCTGGACTTTTCACCAGCCACCGCAAACAGTGGAATTTTGCTGAGCCAAAACCATTTTCCTGAGACAACCCGGCATATTTTGACTTTTCTTCATCCAATTTCACTGCCCTGCCCAGGATCACATACTGAGCACCGCTGGAGATGCTCTTAGTAGTTCTATTTGTGTTTGATATACCTAGTTAAGTACCTAATAGAAAATGAATGATTTTGTAATGGAGAAGAAACACGGAGCTTCTACCAACTGATGAACTTTGCTGGATGGGACAAACACCACACCCTCAAATACGTTAGTTGCGCTCCCTGCAAATGATGAAAGCAAAAAAATCACAATCGGGGAAAGGAAGCTGCTCCATAACTCTGACACCCCAAGGAAGGTTGCTTCCTCTATCCTGTCTGCTTGATGCCTTTTTTTGTTTTGCCTTGGGTTTGTTCATAGCATTCTTAGGGTTAGGATTTTCTTGTATATTCTTAGAACTTTTGAGGTGCACTTTTTGCTTTTCCTTTATCTTTGGCTAAGCATCTTGGTCCCAAAGTCTTGGGGTTAGCCTTTTTTTTTTTTTTTTTTTAAGAAAATTCCTCCGCAAGTCATCATCTCTACTTTAGGGCTATTATGTTAGTGTGATCCATAGTTGGGGGTGCCTTCTTCCATGTTTTTTTGGCCTTTCCTACCAAGGCAAAGATATTGTGTTTAGATTCAGTAGAGAGTATAGTATCCTAAGGGATTTTCGCCCCTAATAGGTCTATTTTGGCCTAAGGGATAATAGGTCTATTTTTATATGAGGATTTTTTAATGATGAAATTTTGTCTTGTGTTGAAACTTAAGATTAGCTATGGAGTTCTAATATTTTGAAGGATTTTGGTTTCTTTTAGTGGATTTTTGGAAGATTATATTTTTGCTATGGTGAAATATTTGAGTTTCCATAATTCTTCTTTTGCCTTAAGGTACTTTTTAATGTAAATGGCAAGGCCACAATGTGACACAACCCTTGTTTTGGCAATGAGCCTAGATTTGATCAGCCCATCATCACAAAAAAAGTTCTGAAACTTTGGATACTTCCCAATATTGTATTCACTCCAAACACAAACATAAGAATGTATAAGTCTTAATATTTTGCTGAGTTATATAAGTTCCAAGAGGACCTTAGTTGGGCAAAAAAGCATATGGAACAAAGTGAGGTGGTATTGGGAACATGTTGAAGAACACATTGGGAACATAAGTAACATGTTAGGAGTACTTGGGACCCATTTGGAACTTGATAGGTGCATTGTGAGAACTTGATGGGAACACATTGGGAACAAAAAAAAATCCAATAGTCTTACTCCCTTCTGCCCTGTAAAGTTTCTTCTTGAATCTTCATGCAACAAAGCTCCCCCATAAGAAGCAATTATCCCAAATTACCCCCGAAAAAACCCTACACTCATTTATGATTCTGGGGCAGCTGCAAAAATTCAGGTGACCGGGTCGTCATTTTCTGAAAGGAAACAAAAAATTTCAAATTTTATCTTATATATATATATATATATATATATGGTTACCTGCTTGAACCATGTATAGAAATCTGGTGATTTTGAACTATTTATAACTTTTTCAAAATTTGGTGATTATTTTCCAAAAAAATCATTGAATTTGCAACAGAAAATAATAATAATAATAAGAAGAAGAAGAATGTGAAATTGTTGAATTTGGCACCCGGAAGAAAAGGATGAAAAAAAAAAGGGCTTAAGTTGAAAGACTAAACAATGTAAGCCCAAAAAATTTATTCTACAAGAACACAATATTAACTTACTATTGAGGAAGGGAAACCCAAAATTCTTCCACCCTGAAAAGTAGACTCTTTTGTTAGACCATGATCATTTTGAGGGATGAAACTTAGTCCATAGGGTTTCATTATTGTTGTATTCTTTTTCTTATCCTATCCATAATTGAGTTCCACTTTTTCATCCCCTTTTTGGGTAATTGACAAAACCAAGTATTAGGCTAGTAATTTTGTTCAATATGGCATTCACTTGGTGCACCTCTTTGTTCCACACACACACACACCCACACACACACTTTGGACAATTTGGGTGAGGACATATGCACCCCAACTTGCCACATTAAAACAATTAAATATAAGAAAAAGTACAATCTACACATTACATGTCTATTATATATATTTATTTATTTTTTTTAAATTTATTTTAATTTATTTTTTGAGCCCATGCTGCTTTGCACTACCAGTGACAATGATTAAATTATTTTTTTGTGAATATAATAGTTTTTTTCTTTTAAAAAAATAAATTTCTATAAATTTCACTATGTGTCATTTTTTTTCATTAATATTTATTTTTTTTCTATTCTTGTCAACAAAAGTCTGATTCATTAAATAAGTTCACAACAAGATTACAAATTTTTTATAGAAAAAACATTAAAATTGTGTAAAAAAAAAGCAAAAAAAAAAAACCCCAAACAAACAAAAAAAACATTGAAAGGGTGCAAAACAAAGAATAAGAAATAATTCTAAAATGACATTTGATGTATAATAAATTATAATCCGGAATGGCTTTGGGGGAATTGTCATAGTGACGATCACCAAAATCCCATCCTATATAAACCACTTCCAATGAGACATTGTCACTAGAATAAGTTAAAATCTAACCATCAATCAAAAGACAACTTTCTTAAGACCTTTTTTTTTTGGTGAAAAGATGCAAGTAAAAAGGATGTGTGTTTTGGGTAGTCAATATAACCACAAATAGCCATATTGAGCCTATATAGTCAGACATAGCCATATATATATATATATATATTCTATATAGCCTCATATGGTCATATATAGTTAGTTATATAAGGTTTATATAGTCATATTTATATACCTTATGTAATCACATATAACCATATGTAGCCATAATTCCTAGTCAATAATCCCCATGGGCTCTTTGGGACTTGGCCGAAGGATCTACGAAATATTGCACCCGACACTCTCGGTTCTGCCTCATGTGGGGTCCCTTATTCCGGTAAAGCCCACCGCCTTGAGCATTACGCAACAAACGCATGATTCGAACATGCTAGGCTGGATGCACCTTGTCGATTTGTAAGATTGTTCTTCCTTTAGTGGGCACAGGGGACAGACCGTTCGGGGTCGTAATTTCACCCCCACCCTACCCCACCCCAGCCCCCCTCCCCTTTTTTTTCACCTTCAAAATATGCAATTTCACATTAGCAAAACTGGTTTAGATGTTGGACTTGTTCACACTACTAGCTGGTTCTTGTGAGCATTTATTTAGTCATGTTCAGATTGAAGTGGTGTAGAATTGGGATATTATTTGTTGACCTTATTATTAACCGAGCAGGGTTTAGGGTTTAAACCCTGAACCCTAAACCCAAACTCTTCTATCGAA
>Ga0116227_10010788_pt1 | contig 15729 bp, 6 predicted proteins | sample S1TSphgellanicum_FD_89693 | JGI IMG/M metagenome (GOLD analysis project Ga0116227, IMG submission 89693) | Host-associated microbial communities from peat moss isolated from Minnesota, USA - S1T2_Fb - Sphagnum magellanicum MG | ecosystem: Host-associated > Plants > Peat moss > Unclassified... | reverse complement strand
ATTTTAAGCAATTTTTTTATTTTTTAAAAACCTAATAAGTTTTAAAAGTAAAAAAATTTCTTTTAAAAGATTTTTTTCTTTGAATTGTGAAATGGTGGGGGGATGAAAATTTTTTTTTTTTTTTTTTTTTTTTTTTTTTTTTTTGTGGCAATGTAAGGGGATGGGAGTTTGTGATAGAGGTGGCCCAGATTTAGTTGATGAAAGTTATCAACTTTACATGCACTAGAATTTACTCACTTTGGTATTAAATCCAATGGGTTATTGTGGGGTGTACTTAGTTGGCTTGAAAATGCCAATTCTATCATCCATCAAGTCTTACTTGTGTGATGACTAAAATATGGACCTCTTGTCAAGGAACAAGCCTAAATAATCTCATACAAGCCTTGCCCAAAGTTATGAGGTGGCTAAACATTGGCTTTATCTTGCATATTCATGGATATATAATAATCTTGATTTTGTCCAGTATTTCTCACCATGTAATCATATATCTTTTTGAAATTGCTTGCAATGGAATTGCATGACTTGTTTGGGCATGTTGGAATGTTCCTCACATGCTTTAAACAACCCGCATTCATGATAGTTGGTGAGATCTTCTTCTATTGCAAATTTGACCATACATTTCCACTAGGACTTACTCATTGTTCTTTTTTCTTAACTTGAATGCAAACTAATATTTCTCCATGTTCCCAATTGGCTTGGTGAGGTTTTGTACAATGTACCTCTATTGTGGATTTAGAATTATGGTTAACAATTTGTTTTTTTACCTTTTTTGTTTCTTTCATGGTAGATCGTATGTGTTTTCATTGGGTTGTAAACATGGGTGATGTGTAAAGAAAAATCTACATGTATGTTAATATATTGAACTTTTGTAAATAACTTGAACTTCTCATATTGAACTTGTTGGGTACAATCATGGTTATGTGGCTCAAAGTTGACATCATGATAATCCAAATTTTACATTTGCTAAAAAATAGCAATAATGATAGTTAACAAAATATTTATCCAATGTGCATTCCCCTATGCTTTTGGTCAAAATATTGATGAATTAAACTATATATATCATTAAACATGTAATTAGTTTAAATCCATGTGAAAGCTTGGATTTTTCAATGTGAAATGGATTATGAAAGACAAAAAGGAAGGATACTATTAGCTAAAATTTTTAAATTGAACTTTCTTATATTGGGAACATTTCAATGCATTTTATTCTTAACCCTCTCATTTAATGAATTGATCTATTTTTAAATTTTTGTTGACCCTACTATGTCATAATTTTTTAATCCACATATAAATTATATATGTGTGACCAAAACAATGTCATTAGTTTAAAACTTCACTATGAATCCATTCTATTATTAGAAATCATCCATTTTTTCCAATACAATTTTCATTAAAGTCTTTTGCAACATGAATAATTTTAAAAATTGACAATGTTAATGTTGAATATGATTTCATTTTAAATTTGTTTGTAATCTAGAAAACCCACAACAATGACAATTCAAACTATCCACCTAATTTTATTTTTGTGTGTTTGCAGTTTATGTGTAGGATAAAATGATTCAAAAAAATTAGTGTGTTTATACATTTACCTTTTTTTTTAATGTGAAAATTTGAAAGAGTGAAGAAATTAGATTGATTTACAATCTTTTGGACATTCCATTTTTTCTTTGTATTTGATGGCATTGAGGTGTTGAAAAGGTCCATGGTAAAAAATGAGAATAGTCAATAGTAAGGAAGTTGTAGAACAAGAGCTAATGGAGATGGAAAAGTAGAAAGAGTGAGGTGGAGATAATGTAGTGAGATGGTGAGGTTGATGTAAGTGAGGGCCAACACGAACTACAAAATATTGCGCGATTGATAAAGAACAATGTAAAACTTCTTAGGAAACTTGCAAGGAACATAAAACATGAACCTTTACAACAAGAGAAAATATACATATCATTGAGTTAAAACTTAAAACACCTCTTTGGGGAGTGCTAACAAACATTGACATCTTTTCCCAAAATCTAGAAACTTTGAAATTTTTGTGATTTCCTACCACTAGCCTACCATGAACCTACCACCAAGATAAAATCAAGTGCCACATCAAATAACACATAGATTTTAGTGTTAGTTCACATTTTTGGTGTGAAATGGTGACCAAACACTAATGGAAGGGACATTTACTGCCAAATGTGATTGCTACGTGTGCTAGCATGGGGTGGTTAGTTAGAGGACATGGACCCAATGAGAAAATGTTTCTAATCTAACCCCTAGTTCATCCAAGTTAATTCCAAGTGTTAGAGAATGAAAACTTAATCTATAGTATTTGTTTTCAATTTGTTTTCATTTTTTGTATGAAAATAGTGGAAACTTTCCCATAAAAAAATGTTTTTTTGAATTTATTCTAGAAAAAAATTGCCAAAAAATTCCCTACATCTCTTCTAAGTACCTGATGGAATGCTTAGGGTCAAGTTGTATTATGACATAAGAATTCGGAAATTTTGAAATCTCCGTGTAAAGTTTTCATAAACAAGACTTTCAAACAAAGGTTTTAGGGGGTTAATAATAAAACTTGTGTTGGGTAAATGTTAAATTGTGCTAAATAACCAATGTTTCCAATTTTTTAAATATTTTAAAATCAAGGAACCATGAGTTGGGTTATTTCAAAACTCTCAAAATTTTGCACTAGTTTTCATGAAAGAATTAGCAAAGTGCTAATGGTTATCTAGACAGTTATTGACTTTGTCAAATTATTTGAAAACATGGTCATATATGAAAACCAATGAAATAACCTTCTATAAAATTGTTGATTCCTCAATAGTGTTTTCATGAAAATTGTTGGTTCTTTGATTTAAATTTTTTTCAACAAACTAGAACCTCCAAACTAGAAGTATATATGGATACCACCCAACATTGGTGCCAAACCAACTTTCTTTTGTTGGAAATTTTTCATCAAAAAAGGAAACTAAAAATTATAATGCTCAAATGAAGTGCTTTTAGAGATTTTGGATTGCCAGAAGGTCCAAGCATGATAAAGTAAACTTCAAATGTTCTTTGCAACATAAATGAAAAGTAGTTATCAAGTAGGCTTTGATATATTGAACTTTAAAATATTATTTAGTTGAAGGATTGATATGAACATTTTCTTCAACTTTATTAAAACTTTAAATAAAAATTACATGTTTAAAATAAGTTTGAATAAATTGATGGAAATTCAAGCAAAGCTCACAACCTACTTTATAGCATTTAAGTAGGCTGTAAATAGATGAAATATTACATTTTTAAAATTTTGAAATAATGGGATCCTAAAATGTGCTTTTCATCTTTTTCAAATTTTAATCAAAATATATCTAGCTTGTACGGTAAAAGTAGGTTTGAAAAAAATATCAATCAATTTCAAACATACTTATTACCTAGTTTTATTACATTAAAGTTCTTCAAATTTTATACTCAACTTACCATAAACCCAATGGAGGCATAGATGCTTTCAAAATGAAACATAAAAAACTTTCTAAGCTACTTTCTTTTGTTATTGTAGAAAACTATCATTTTTAAAATGGGATTTTAAATGGACATACTTTTTTATCTAATTTACCATGCTTGGACCCTAGATTTTGGGGGAGGGAGGGGGGGGGACAACATGTTAGATTTGTATAAATAGTTTCAAGTCAAAGTAGCAAAAATATAGAAATATGTTTACATTCTTTTATTTTCATATCTTGTTTATACCAGTGTTGGGCAAATATCATATTTTTGTGATATCCATTGAATAGGGATATTTGGACAAAATTATGTATCCAAATCAGATATTACAAAAAATATTGTTTTCCCAATTTAAATATTGAAGTTGGATATCATATTTTCAAGTTTTTTTATTCAACCAAGACATCAATCTACCAAATATATGTTGTTATTTATTGGTTAGATATTGGTTCTGAATATCAACTATTTGGATTTCACATATTTTGTAAAAAAATGCAATTAATATTTTAAAAATGAAAACAAAAGTAAATATCAAGGTGAAAAAAAAAAGAATAATAAAATATCTCTTAAAAGATCCTTCAAATTCCTGTAATTATTCCTTTAATTGTAAATAAACTTTTATAAGTTCAACCAAATTGGTGGGAAAGGAATTTACTTTAAGCTCGTTTAGCTAATTTTTGTTTTAAAAAATGAGTTTCTCTAGGTTATTTGTCTACAAACAACATCTCCTAAGGTTTATAAGGATACTAACCAAAGAAAAGATTTTAAAAATTTTTATCTGAGATCCAACCACAACAACACATCTTGGGTTTTACAACCAGTTAATAAAACGATTATTGTCTTTTTTTTACTACGATTGTAGTAAGTTCATGGTAATGACTATGTAGTTGTAAAGGACATTGTGGTGTCACGTGACATTACGGTTTTCCAACTATAGTCAATATCACGACTTGATGGTTTTTACACAAATATCAAAATATAAAAAATACATTTTTAATGTATTTTTAATCATCCAAAATTAGGTAATAACAAAATTCCATTGACTTTTGTAACTTTTGGTGAATAATAACAACTTATGGTCATGTGATGTTAATGTGGCATGCCACATGGTGACAAGGTTGACTAGTAATTGCAACACCTCATGACTTGTGACAGTAACTTCACATCATGATTCATGTCATTGATTCGATGAATTAATCTCATTTATTAGCTAGTTGAAAATATTGTTGTCCTTTACAATTAATACGACTCAGTCTTCCATGTGATGATCGCATGCCATGCCATGCCATTTAGCAATAAGGTGTCACAAATTTTATGGCAATCCATGATTTTTTGTGACACCATAAGTTTTTGTGTGTTTTGAATTTATGGCACTAATATTTGTCATGGCATGCCATAATGTTTTGTGTGCCATGAAGTTTTTGAAATCATTAATTCACATGCATGTGTATATGTACTAAACAATCTTTTGTTAATTTGTAATTATGATTATAATATTAATAGTCATTTTGAAAAAGGTGACACATAATTCGTTGACTTTTTAACTACTTAACATGCTAGTTTAGGTTGACACACCCATTAAGTTAACCTATGTATATAGGCTATTTAGTAAAAACCTATTTCATAATATAGGCTACCTTGTAAGTTAATTAACTAGACATAAGAAATTTATTACATCTAATATATTCAAATATACCTAAAATAGGTTACTTTATTAATAAGTTAACCTAGGTAGGTTTGTTTAGGTTCTTAGCTTTAGGTTTTTTGCCAAGTCAACCTAGGTAGCCTCATTACAAGATATTTTATTAAGTTTGTGACCACTTCAAGTTTATGCAACTAGATGAGATTATGATGTGATTAGATGTGACTATGATGTGATTAAATGCAACATAATTATCCTAGGTTTTTTTAGCTTAAAAATGCCTATGTTAACCTAGGCTGGGTTAATAAGTAATATAGGTTGACAAACTAGTTCATCTTAAATCAACCTAGGGAGGTTTAGGTTTAGGTTAAGTTGGCAAGTAGGGTAAGCTAACTTAAGTCAACCTAAGGTGGCCAAGGTTAATTTAAGGCTAAAACTTTTGAGTTTTATAACTTTGTGTTAAATTTAATTAATATCAACAAATCCGGTAGTGCAATGGATGAGGACTTGAACCCCAATGTGAAGGTGAAGAGTTCAAGTCCTCATTCTTGCAACCTATGATACTTAGGCAATTTGGCTTAGGTTAAGTAACATAGTTTAGGTTTCTTGAACTAAAAGTCCGATGTTTGTTTTTAATCTATGCCACCTACCTTAAGTTAGGTAGTTTAGGTTGTTAACATAGGTAGCTAACCTAGCTAGGTTAAATTAGGTTGACTTTTGGTCATGTGCAATGATTCATAATGTGTTTATAGATTTTTGAAACATGTCATCCATTTATCAAGGCATCTTTTGTAACACTTAATCGAATAAAATGATTAAGTTGAGATGGCATACACTTTACACATCATACCAAGGTTAATGATGACATGGAATTTCATTATTATAAGAAAATTTTAGAATCCTAATTGTTAAAATGACTAGGCTTTGTAACTAAACATCCTTTGCAACTAAATGGGTGAGACAACATGGGTTTAACAACTCACTAGTCACATATGTCCTTTCTAATTAATATGTAGTTGTAAAGGCCGATCACAAAACCCAAAATGTGTTGTTGTGAACTATGCCCAAGCTTTAACAACCCAAAAAGACAATTGTAGGAAACATTTACTCATGTTTAACCCACCAATCCAAAGGGCACTTGATGTCCATTATGTTATGATCTTTGTTGAATACATCCACTTCTTACTTCGCTAACTCTTTGATTCATTTATCTTTAAGGTCATCTTAAAAATGTCAAGGTTAAAGTATTCATCACTTCTTCCTTTTACCATAAATTTAGAAGTAGCCAAAGGGTGCAAAAACTAATGGGTCTTCAAAAGCATAGGGGAAAGGGTTTTCTATCATACTCTTCAATAATAACAACTCTTAGTTTCTTACCAACAAAAGTAAAAATTATTCAAATGTTCTTATATCTCGGATCTAACATCAATGCAAGCATATTATGAACTTTTCTTTCATCAAACTTTTTATTTATTTTTAAAACATCCAAAACATTATAGACCTTTCTTTTGATGTTGGAAACTAACACATCTAGCTCAACAACAACTACAACATGCTCTTCCATCAAATTATCTAGAAAATGATTTGTTTTTTGTTTTTCTTTTAACTTACAACTCATGTTTATGGCTATAAACAACACATCAATCAAAAGCCAATGACCCCTAAATTGATTCATAACACAAGCACTGACCACTAGGAAAAGGACATCAATTAAGACTTTAAAAGTATGTTAGGTAAAGGGAGGAGGGACTCGGCCAAATATTTTAACCATGTTTTGCCTACTATAACACAAGGTTATAACTTCATGAAACTACGAAGCTTCTTTGAACAAAACAACTTTGCTAACAAACTTGCAATTTAACAAATCAAACATTTGGATATATAATTGACTTAAAAGTTACCAAAAAAACAAAAAAACTTATTTCATTAGAGAGTTCAACTTTCTAGGTCAAATTCCAAAATTTATGTAAGCTTTATTCCATTCTTGCCTCCCTTTCCCAAACTTCTTGGGCCATATTGTGTATTTTTTACAAATTTGCATGAATAGATTTAATGGAAAAATGTTTCAAGCCTCTACAAACTTTTTCATCAATAGTCGCATACTAACATGATTTAGAATATGCATGTCCAAAACAAGTTCCTTGGTAGTTTTCCTCAAGTCCTAATGCCTCATAATTCACAACTGATTTCAAGATAATAGTCATATTGTTTAGATTAGATCCTCTATCTTTAACAAAAGCTAGAATCTTTTTTCTCAAACCATATGTAACAAGGAGTTTAAAATTTGCCCAATTATTTCACTGGCTTCAAAAAATCTAATAATGACATGTTTGGGTTGCCAATCAGCTATTAAGAAATTAATAACCAAAACAAAAATGTCATGTGCCCCTTTCGACATCTAGAGATCAAAGTTTACTATTACTGTTGTATAATCATTAAGTAAAAGTAAAACATACTATTGCTTAGTTTTCTCCACTAAACTCAACAAAACATCATTTGAAAAGTTTTTTCAAGATAGAAATTGCAATCAAGGACATAAATGCATACAAAGCTTCTTTAGCCATACACTTTTGACAAATTGTATTGGTAAGCTATTTTTGACAACCAACAAACCAAGATCCTCCAAAAATTGTTGTTATTCAACATCGCCTTATTTATAAAAGTTTTTTAAAGCAAAGAAATCAAAGATCAATGACCCATATATGCTTGGATGTTTTTTACCTATTTGTTTCTCCACATTTCCTCTCAAAAAATTATTGACCTCTTCTTCAATTTTTTTAGAAAACAAAATGATCTACATCCACATGATTTTCAGGGAAGTTATTATGTTTTTTTAATAATAAAATAGTAAACCTTTCCTTGATTTTGCTTTTTAGTACATGTTTCAATAGGTTCAAGATAACAACAAAATCTCATTAGTTGATGACATTTGTTATCTATTTCTTTATTATCATTCCAAAAAAAGACCAACATAGGGTAAACCGGTTAGTGACCGAACACTTAAGTGCTTAGGGTAGGCCAGATCCAAGGGGAGGGCTTTTTTTTTTTGGTGTCCAAAAAACTTAAAACCCTCCTATTTGCTCATTTGGCACACAAAAAATTATTAAAAATGGAATAGCATTGAGAAAATTATGACCCCCCAAAGTAGAGGGGGTCAAGAATTCAAAAAAACAAACCACCGAATGCTTACAAAGGCTAGTTCCCAAACACCCAAAAGATTCTTTGTATGTTGCTCTATTGCTCTTAAAGTTCAAAGATGATTTATAAAACTTCAAGTGACGATCCTATAGTACTTTAAATCATTTAAAATGAATAAGAAATAAGAAAGCTATAAGGTTTGAAAGTAGGAGGGTCCAAAGAAAAGAAAAAAAGAAAAAAACGAGTTTTGTAAGTTGGAAAGTTTATTTTTCTTGTTTTTTTTTCATTACGCCTTTTTCATTTACACTTCAAAGATGATCTCTAAAGCTTGAGGTAATGCTCCCATAACAATTTAAATCACTCAAAATGAAACGCATATGATGAAGATATAAATGAGTGTTTGATCATAGGCAAGTGATTGATGATGGGCCGGTTTACCCTAAACCATTTATGTTGTGGCCTCTTCATTTCTTCCTTTGATTCATTAACTTTTCCAATTGCAATTTTGTTATTTTTGTTTCATCTTTTAGGACAACACTCTCTTGGGTTTGTAGGCTAGGATTTTATTTTTCCCATTAAGTTTTTTTCTATTTCTATATCATTCATGACTACTTAACATGGTACATTTTCCATTCCATTTTATTTTTTTCACAATGTTTTATAGAGATAAGGTGAAAAACCTAAGCAAAAGTAAAGTTTACAAAAGGTTTGAGAAAAAAAACTAAAGTTTAAAGTGTGTGCATGTAAACATTTACAAACTTTTACAAAAAAACATGAGCACTCGATTTTCACTCCTTTCATATCAAAAAATGACTATGATAAGCCAAAAGTAAAAAATATAAATGATTGTCTTCAATGTGAAGGGTGAAAAACTCAAAAATTTCCTATAGTCTTGCAATATGCAAAAACCTAAAAATAATTTATAAAAAACTTGAGAAACAAGAGAAAAACAAGAAACAACACAAGAAATTTCAAATTCAAAAAGAAGAAGAAAAATTACTTTTAAAAAATGGAACAAAGCTTAAACCAAAAAAAAGCAGAAAAAAATTAAAACTAAAATTTAAAAACAGGGAGAAAAACTAGAACAGAAATTAAAAACAGAGAAAAATTGGAAAAAACAAACCAGAATTTTTTTTAATTAAAAAAACGCTTTAAAAGATTTTTCAAAACAGAAAATATATATAATAAAAAGGAAAAAAATTAAAACATGAATTTGTTTTTTAAAAAATAGTAATAAAGAACGGAAACAAATGAAACAAGCAAACGGAAATACAGTAAAATATTTTTAAAAGAAAAAGAAACAAAAATGTTACCAAAAAAAAAAAAAAGAGGAAAAACTTATAGTTCTGAAAAAAAACCATACTTGAAAAAGAATGTCTTCTTTCTTCAAACTTCAAACCTATGTCCAAACAAACAAAAATGCAAAAGTTAAAAAGAAATAAAAAATATTTTTTATTATATTAAGTATTTCAAAAACCAGAAAGTTTTTGAAAAAGAAAATAGAAAAAACCAGAAAACAGAAAACACATAAAAATATAAACAAAATGAAAGCATGTAAAATAGAAAATAGAAAAAAAAAACATGAAACAAATATAAATTAAAAAAGTAAAAAGAAATTATAAAAAAGAAATGGAATGAAATGAAACAAACAAAGGGAAATACAATAAAAACACATTTTTAAAAATTAAATAGATTTTAAAAAGAAGAAAGCAAAATAGAAAGCAAAAAAAAAGATAAAAAATAGTTATAGTAATGAAAAAAAAACATACATGAAGAAGAATTAGATTTTTCTTCTTTCTTCAAACTTTAAACTTATATCCAAACAAACAAAAATACAAAGTAAACAAAAGAAACACTTTACTTCAAAAAACAAGGAAAAAAAAGAAAAAAAAGGAAACAAAAGAAAGAAAGAAAAACTTATTTCAAAAGTTGCAACAACTTGCAAGAAGGCAGGGAAGGAGTAAGTAAAGTGTGAGAGTAAAGCAAGGAAAAAAGAAAGAAAAAAGAAGGAAGAAGGGAGAAAGGAGGAGAAAGGCAAAAAAAAAAAAAAAAACCCGAAAAAAAGTGAGAGTGAAAGAGGATTAGAAAGGCCAATTGTGGCTTTTTTATCCTCTCCTAGCAAAGATGTTAGGTTGGGGTGATTGCAAATTGCAACTTATTTTTTCCCACTAATGTAATCACTTAGTAACCTAACAACCTAACTTAATTACTAACTTAATTTTAATCCAGGCTTGGATTTGATATATGGCCTATATATCAAGATCCTTATATCTAGCATAGCCTTTGGATATTAAGGAGCAATATATCACATAAGTGATATTCGAGGAGGATATCAAGAATTTTTGAATATCCACCCAACATTGGTATGTTCTAGTGTTGGGTAGTTACTTGGTTCGTCTATTCAAAATTATTTGTTATGGTTCTAATTCCAAGGAACATACCTTTAATTGAATCCATGCCCTAGAATTGCATTGGAGTTGGAATTAGAGGTTTAATGGTTGGTTCTAGAACTTGGTGGGGCACCAACCCCTGGTAAAAAGTGGAACCAAACTTGGTTACAATTCGAAACTAAACTTAAAACTAGAATTGGACCAATTTCTTTTTATAAAAACCTAGTTCTAGTTTCAAGCTCTAGTTTAGGGGTCATCTTTTGTCTTTTTCATCAACTTTGTTTGTGACTAATAAAATTTTATATTGTTTGGGTTTTTTTGGTAGAAGGAGTACTATGGAGTATGCATTTCATACTTACAAATCCATAAGTAAATAAAACCCACTCCATTTTAAAACTATTTATCATTAAAAAAAAAATGAAAATATTTGATGTACAAGTTTACATTTTTCTAAGGAATGAAATTTTGTGTGGATTTCCAAATTATCAATATGATAAAATTCCAATGATGATGATAATTGGAACTAGTTTATATAGACCAAGTATAAGATTTTTTTTCATCACTAAGACGATTACACCATGGTCATTGACCTTGACCATTACAAATGGTCACTTGGTCGACAATTATGTGTTAGAATCACATTTTTGACAATTAGGTGTTGAAATGATGGAAGTTTGGGCAATTTTTTTTTTGGTCATTTTTTGACAACGATTCAAAAGCTACAAGGATCATTTTCGAGTTGTCATGATTGTGTGCCTCACGATCTTTAGCAAATGCCTTTTTTTCTCTTAGTTTTTTTTTGCCACTTTTGGAAGTTCTATGAGGTTTTATGTTTTGTAGTTCATTTGCACTGAAACAATACGAATGTGCATTCTTTGTCTCTAACACGCACTATCTCTCTCATTCTTTTGTTTTCGCTTCCCTTCTATTGATGACAATTTGAAACTGTATGATTCCTTAATAACGTTTATCAAATGCCGATTTGCTTCAAAGAAATGCACATTTACAAGTCAAATTCTCTATGTTTTTGTTGATTAACGCCCTTTGCATCTTTTTGTTATGTGTTCTTTTGTTTTTGTGTGCGTTCGTTTGTGCACATTCGTTGCACAATTATTTTGAGATCGGAGAAAATGGAGGAAGGAGGAGGGATGCAATATATAAATCCACTAGTGAAACGAAACATGGCAAAACTTGACAAAGATGGAGAAAGTTGTTGCATCGCCATGGACTCTTTCAAACACTATGTGGGGAATTTAGAACTAGCCTCTATGCCCCACTTGCACGTGCAAGTCCATTAGCCTCCTTCATAGCCTTCTATTGTTGTTGTTAATTTTCATCAAATTTCCCTCTTTTGTACATTGAGAGAATGTGTTACTACTATGTCAAGCCCATAAGCAAGGAATTGTTTAGGCTCTTGGACTACCAACTTCAAATACGCATCATTAGTGTGAAAAGCTGACGCACTCCCAACTCCTTGAAGGATTCAAATGTGAGTCCAAGTAAAAGATAGCGAAAAAGGGAGGAGTCGGGGCACGCTCTTTAGTTCACAACACTTTGAGGGGTTGAAGGGCGTGTTGGAGCTTTGGGATGGGACTAGGAAGAGTTGACAAGCTTCACTCACTCACACGGGCCTGCACACAACCCACACAAAGTGGTTAGTGCATAGTTGGAGCACCTTTGGTGCTAAGACGAGCCACGGGCAACACGGACACATTAGATTGACCATGGCCTAGACTTGGGGGAAGCCACCACCTTCCCCCTTATAGTATACTCTATGGCTGGCCATAAAGCCTACATCCAAATGGCTTTTCTCTCCCAGGACTCTCGAGTGGGAGTTTCGAAATCGCGCCAAATGGGATTCCCGTGACTTTGGAGCCCCATAACTTTGCGAGCAGACCTCGGATCGCAATGCGGTCTAAAGCAAAGTTATAGCTCTTGTTGAAAGCTTTCTAATGGTATGTTGCATGCCCTCTGCAGCTAAAAAAATCAGGTTGATTCCTGATTTTTTCTAGTCGGGAATCAAACTGACAATTTGACTCCCGACCCTTCATTTGGCCATAACTTGTGTTTCAAATGTCCAAATGAGCAATGCAAACCCATTTTAGACATTTACGTTCTAGGAGCTTTCCAATGATATAAAGAACGTTACAAGCCATTGAGTTTTGTCCCCCTGAAATTGCTCTCTGAAATTTTAGGAGTCCATCGAAAGTCCATCTCCCAAAGTGGGAGTTGCCTTGGGAGTGTGAGGGTTCACTCCCTCACACTTTCTTACACTCCTTTACACTCCCGGGAGTATGTGATGTGATTCCCGAGCTTCTTCTTGCCCCGCACCCTTGTGGCCTCTTTGCCTTAACTCCCGGGCTCCTTCTTGGCCCACAACCTTGTAACCCTTTTGCCTTGGTTGTAAGCCCAAAGCTAGGGTTGCGACAAAAGCACTCATAGCATGCATTAATAGACAAGGTCTACCATTTTTTTTTCTCAAGAAATGCGGTCGATTTCACTAAAAAAAATTCTATGAGCATTTTTTTTTCTTTTTTTTCTAAAAAAATAAGGGTTTTTGGCAACAAGTAGCAAAATTCAAAACAGTAGGTGAAAGAGGTTCACATTTGTACACCATTTTTTTTTATGAAGAAGTCACATGAGTCCATGGCAAGTTAATAATTTCACAACTCCCAAGAGTAATGGCCATCGTAATGCAATCTTTATCAAAAAGTGGAAGCTCACCACAATAACTTCACCAAGCATGTGCAAAGGTGGTCTTTGCTCTAGTAAGGTACTCCATCGACTCAAACATCAGCATGGCAAAAGTTGAAAAAGTCATACGAACAATTAGGCATCCTCTAGTCAAAGTAATGGCAAGTACACAAGAAAGTTTTCTTTCTTTCTTTCTTTTGCCTTTATTGATCACATTTTTCTTCTTAATAGGAAGCAAAAAATTTACATTGCAAAATGCTAAACATTGTTTCCAAAATTTCTTGGGAATAATAAAAAGCAATTGTTCCATATGCCTTTTTCACACTCAAGTGCCATTTTTGTGAAGTCCCATATGTCTTTTTCACAAGCCCTCATGTGTTATATTTGTGTAGTCCCATATGTCTTTTTTGTAAGCACTCATAAACCTTTTTTTGTCTAATCCCATATGTTTTTATAGCAAGCACTCATGTGCCATTTTTGTGTAGTCCAATATGTCTTTTTTGCAAGTGTTCATGTGCCATTTTTGTGTGGTCCTATACATCTCTTTTTCCTCTTTCATGTATAGTAGTTGATGTGTGGAAGGATGAGCAAGAAGAGTTCAAGTGACTAGAGAGAGTAAACAAAAGTTTGAATCTATTTCTTCATTTGTAGGGAAACTAGAGCTGGTAGCAACAAGGGCTGCTACATGCATGCAATCACTGGTTTAATTAGAGAAATGGAAATATGCACCAGCTTGTTTAGTTAGTGAGGTCTATCAGTGCACAACAATTACACTAAAAGAAAAAGCAACATGCACAGTTACGCATATGCAGCTGGTGTGTTCATTGGCTATCATTGCTCCAAGTGCTTTGAGCATGACATTGTTGCAGTTGTTCCTAGACTAAGAAAAACATTGCTAGAAATAGCAAAATTAGGTTTCAATAGGTCTTTTGATGACATGAACATTATAGAAATAACAGACCTTTTTTGCTCTTGGGTCACATTTACATTGGCAATAAGGGTATGTTGGGTGTTTGCAATAGGATTTAAGATATGTGAGGAAGTTTTGAATGTGCCGAAAATTTATTTGCCATATGTGCATTGTTTTGTGTGTCTCTTACTAATGCCTTCTGTTGACAATTCCTATATAGTATACTACTTCTTGCAATTATTAGTGAAGAATAAAAGAGAACAATGGTCAAGGCTAGAGTTTGTGAGCTTTTCTTTTCTCTAAAGTGTTTTTTTTTTAAAGTGTGTTTTATGAAGTTACTATTTATGGCTTGCACCTCTACATTAGGGTTTCTAAATTTTGGAGATTAAGGTTCTAAAAAACTAGTTTTGGTAATTGGTTTTCTGCAGTTTACCAAACACTCAATTTTTTTTTTTTGATGATGATTGGTGGAAGCAAATTTTGTGTTAAAAATTGCCAAGATTGAATAATTTGTTGTGATTATGGAATTTCTAGGTTCTAAAAAGCCATAGTACAAACCAAGGTAGTTTGTTCTTTTGCACACTTTGGATAGGAACTCTATGGTTAGGAGTTTGAGGCAGCATCAACTCGAAAAACCAAGAAGCATTGAAGCTGGCAAGTGAGATTGAAATAAGCATCAAGATCGATCGATTGCTACAAAGGTTCCCTTTTTTGAAGGTTACAAACTTATCAAGGATGGTACCTAAAATGGGTCATTTCGAGAACTTGATTATGGTGACACTGATTAGATTTACAAGGTAATGTTTACTTGTGACCAACTTTGGCTTTTGTGGCATTTTATTCTTTTATGACCACTAAAGTAACCTTATTATGAGTTTAGGGTTTGAGAGACCATTTTCCAAAATGAATGATCCACTTGAATACCAAGAGCAGTAAGGGGATCTTTTAATATTAATGAACAACTCATTGGAGGACCTAATCAAAAGGATATTCTCCTTTGGTTGTGATTCCAAAGAGTTTGAAGATGATGCAATTAGAGGGTTTTTTATGCAAAAACAAATATGCATGAGATGAGATCTCATAAGATTTCTTTGACATTATGTGAATTTGTATAGGTGTGTGAACTAATCATTTTGTTTGGTCATCTATGCAATACATAATGTAATATGGTGCATCAGTGAACAGATCGAACAATTGAGAATTGCAAGTTGGATTGCCATAGGGATTGAAACTAAAACTAATGATGTGGAGTTGCAATTTTTGTTTCAAACCATTGAATGTTGTCTACTTTTTGCAAGAAACTAAGGAGACCAACACTGAGGAGGAAGAAGAGAAGCCCAAGATTATAGTATGTAACGTTTATATTTGGACCTTTTATTTTTTAATAATAATTTAATTTAATTTTTTGGTTTTTGGTTGGTGTGTTTTTTTTTTTTTTTTTTTTTTTTTTTTTTTTTTTTTTTTTTTTTTTTTTTTTTGGTTTTTGGGTT
>Ga0116227_10010787_pt1 | contig 15732 bp, 3 predicted proteins | sample S1TSphgellanicum_FD_89693 | JGI IMG/M metagenome (GOLD analysis project Ga0116227, IMG submission 89693) | Host-associated microbial communities from peat moss isolated from Minnesota, USA - S1T2_Fb - Sphagnum magellanicum MG | ecosystem: Host-associated > Plants > Peat moss > Unclassified... | reverse complement strand
GAAAAAAAAAAAAAATTTTTTTTTAAAGGGGGGTTTTTTTTTGTTTTTTTTTTATAAAAATAAAAGGGGGGGGGGGGGGGGGCTTTGAACCACCCATGAACCCCCTTTCAAACCGGCACAATATTTTCATTTTTTTCTCATGATACCCAGTGGATTTCCCAATTATACCCGATGGGTATCCATCTGGTATCATAGGAAAAAGGGAAAAAATTGCACTATATTTTCAATTTCATTTTTTTCTCATGATACTCAGTGGATTTCCCAATGATACCCGATGGGTATCCATCTGGTATCATAGGAAAAAGGGAAAAAATTGCACCATATTTTCAATATCATTTTTTCTCATGATACCCAGTAGATTTCCCAACGATACCCGATGGGTATCCATCTGGTATCATAAACCAATCTCCAACTATGTCAGGCTTTGTTAGGCCCCGCTTTACACTAGGAGTCAGGGCCAATGTTCAACCCAAATCCAGCATTCCTATCTGTGCAAAAGTTGAAATCAGCACCAAAGGGCTTTACATTAGGAATCAAGGCTGAAATAGAAAAAAACTTTTCAATCTGCCCCAAGTTACTAATAAATGCTGAACGTTATGGCCTTGTATTGGCCCCAAGGCTGAAAAAAAGGATACCATCAAATTTGGGAGGCCAATTTGCAACCCTTGGGGCCAATGTTGCAGCATTTATTGATATCCTCCCCTCAATGTTCTAGCATTTATTCATAACTTGGGCCCAATTTGCAACACAAAAATGCTCAAAGTTGGATGCAATTTTCTTTGGCCCTGATTCCTAGTGTAAAGTGGGCCTTAGTTTGTAACTTTGTACAAGCAGGCTGGTTGTTGCTGGGCAGCCCAAAATATGAATCAAGAAAAAAAAAATCCCAGAATGAGGCACGCCATTCTTTCTTCCTCATTCAAGGGCAGAATTTTTTTCCTAAGAGGGCAGAGAAGCTTGCAAGACCAAACCTGCACCCCGCACCCCCCCCCATTTAATATTGGCCCCACTATTAGAGCATCTCCGGCGGTTCTCAATATGTGACCCTGCAAATTTATTTTTCACATCCAATTTTACTTATTTACTTTTTTGCACTCCCACCCATAAAACTGAAACTGGGACAACAAATAGTGGGTGGGGGACTACTAATAGCAAACCACCTGGACCAATTATTATGACGGGCCAATGAGAAACACTGAGCAGTAGTAAGATCATATTGATTACACTCTTTTCTGTAGGTGAATAGCATTCTGCACCATTCGCCAGCCACCGCAAACTGCGCAATTATTCTGAGCCAAAACCATTTTCTTGAGCCAAACTGGCATGTTTTGACTTTTCTTCATCGAGTACAAGTACTGTGAGGATCACATACTGAGCACCGCTGGAGATGCTCTTAGCGTAGACAAGACAAGGTACTCAACACAATTAGGAAATATTGTTCAGATATCCAATGAGGTGCAATAGTGAAGGGTGGTTCAGTTTTTTTTCCCTCTTCCGAGTGGGGCAGATGGGCAGCTTGAAGATTTTTTTTTGTTTTAGGAGTTTCATTCCCTATGATGCTCTGAATGGGTATTGTTTCTAATTTTGTTCTCAGTATGTTCCTTTGATTTTGGGCAGGGTGAACCAGCACCCACAGTTTGTACCTTCACCTCTTTGAGTGAGGGCATTTAATTCACCTCTCCTATTAATTAGATGAGGTGCCTTTCAAGTTCAATTTTTTTTTTGGGCAACAAGTCAATTTGATTGGCCATCATTCAAGAAAAATGAAACTATGAAGGTTTCACAAAATAGAATGTTCTATTTTGAAGTATAGAGTTCCTCCCCTTTGGCCGACCTATATAGATGAAAGGAGAACAACTTTTGTCTATGGGATAAAAATGAGTTGCTGTGGAGAACATGTTGGGGAACACATTGGGAACTTGAGGAACATATTAAAACCTGATGAGAACTCAATGGGAACTTAAAAGGAACATAGTGGGAACACATTGAGAACCAGGGAAAAATGAAAAAAAATCCTTCCCCTCTCAAAATTAAAAAGGGGGAAAAAAATAAGGCACCTCAAGTACATGCTTGGGCCTTCCCATTGGCTGCATGAAATTTCTCTTCCCAAAAGAGCTGGTCAATATTATGGGCCTGGGCTACTAGCCCTTGCAAAGAACACCCTATCTATTACGCCCAAAAAATGTAACTTGGATTTAAACTCCTACATTAGATTAGACCTTGATTTAGTCTAAACATATGGATATTTGCAATATTTAAAAATATGTGGATTATTTAGTCCACACATGTGGGACAAATGGGAAGCCTACATCATTCGATCTTTACACATACATTACTCTAGTGGGCCAAATGGGAAGCCTACATCATTCTATAAAATTGAGAAAGTCAAAAGTTTTGAAACTTTCCTTTTGCAATGAGTGAGTGAGCCTGCATCTAGAAAAAATATGAAAAGAAGTTCAAATTTTGAACACACCAGACTTTTCTTGTTCGTGAACAAAGGGAAACGCCAGCACTGGTAAAGAGCTAGCTAGCTCTCTCTTTGCAAACTTAGGATGGCCAAACCCATTATGGATGGATGAAAACATTGTCAGCAGAAGACAGCTAACAAGCCATCTCTCTAAGGAAGATTTTCTTTCAAATTTTCTTTCTCACATAATCTGTTTCTTCTGTGTTATATTCAAGCCCATAATGTTACTGGAGAGATTTTCTCTTCGTTTTATTATTTTGATTGGTTTTGAAGCGTAATTTCTTGGAGTATCTTACGAAATTTGCAAGGTTACCAGTCAACGGTACATTACGCATAAGAGAAGGGTCTGTTTTGTACAAATCTGTAGTTCCAGCGCAAAATTACTCCTGAAGAGCAACCTAAATATACAAAGGAAAAAACTGGCCGGTTCTTTATGAAATTCATAAGGTACTGGTTTTTTAGATTTTTTGTTCTATTCGTTTTTTTTTCAACTTTTTTCTTTTCTTTAATCGATTTTTTCTTTTCAATTTTAAAAAATCTTTCTACAAATTCAAAAGATCTACACATTAAAATTAAAAAATAAAACAAGACAAGGATAAGTCCATATAAAACAAAAAAAAACAATGACAAGAGATGACTATGAGAATTCATTTACTCAAAAAAATTCAAAAACAGATGACAAACGAAAAATCAACACAAGCAAAAAAATTAAATAAAAATCATGACAACTCAATCTGTGAACTCCAGAGGCTGCAAACCATAAATCACAAGTCGATCAAAGCTAGAATCAAGTCTCAAGTCCATTAAAGCATAAGGTGGAAAGAAAAATTTTCTGGCTCTTTATGTAGGAGAAGGGTCTACATTTAGACCCTTTCTCCTATACTTTATTGGCCTTGCCTACCAAGGCAAGGATGTTGTGTTTAGATTCATTATAGAGTATAGTAGCTTAAGGGATTTTTATAGGCCCCTAGGTAATAATAAATAATGGGTCTATATATTTTTATATGAGGATTTTTGAAACATGATATTTAGGCTTGTGTTAAAACTTGAGATTAGTTCTAGAGTTATAATATCTGGAAGGATTTTGGCTTTCTTTTAGAGGATTTTTTTGAAGATTATATTTTTGCATGGTGAAATATTTGAATTCCCATAATTCTTCATTTGCCTTAAGATACTTTTTAATGTAAAATGGGAAGGCCACAGTTGTGACACACCCCTTGTTACCTCTACTTAAGGTGCTGTTAGTTTCAGTTTTAATGCAAATTGACGAGTAATAAAGGCACTCGAATCATGAATTGGCAATCAAAAACCAGTTCCACTTTGAAACAGGCACCAGATAAACCAGTTACCCATCTAATGGAACGGTGGCTTGCCCTATGGGACTCCCCAAGTAGGCTAGTATGAATCATGTGTGGGGAACACTCTTGCAATGTGAATTGATGGTGGGGAACACCAGGTAAGCTTGGGAACAACAAGCCCTAGTAGAACCCATTACCATGTAATTGAGCTATGGCTCGGCCTATCAGGCCCTGGCATTTCCTAGGTGGCATTTTTAAAGGCGGAATGGACCTAACCCATAGTACATGATCACGGAGGGTGTGTTCCTTTTGTGCTTCTTCTTCCTATAGTTGGTACGCCTCTCCTTTACCTTGTAGTGAATTCTACAATTATTATTCACTTAACATACCTAATATAGAATGGGTTGTGGAATGGGTTGTGGAATGGTGGAATCTACCAGGTGAGAGGGTACATCTGACAGATTCCACAATCAATAGCCCATTCCGGGGCATTAAAAGTAGGGTTCTAGAAACAAAACCAGCATGGATGCACACTTGGTATGCCTGGCAATGAGTAGCCGGCTGGGACCCCAGGCAAGCGGCCACAGTGAACCAGCAGCACCCACCAGTGCACCATGAAGGATGGATGGTAAGTGGTGAGGAAACAGTTTTCTGTTGGGTTCCAGTTCAGTAGCTAACCATGGTGGTTAGGTCAGTGCTTCATAAACAACTCCCTTTTTTTATTTCTGTGTGTATTTTGAGGGATCGCCCCCAGCAGAAGAGCCCTAAGGGGTTTAAATGCCAGGGGAGCTCCCCAGTTTTATATGTTCCCATGTTCCTATGGAAATGTTTCTTTTCTACGAAATGGGAAAGAAGTGAGGAAATAAGAAGAGAGTTGTTTATGGAAGGGGAGGGGAGGTTCCTTCAGGAACACCCTCGGATGTCCTTCCCCCCTCAGGAGAATGCACTCATACATGAACCTCCCCTACAACTTTTTACTACCTACCTACTAACAACTCACTTGTGGGTTGTTATGGGTAGGTAGTAAAAACAGCCTTACCTATGTATAAACCATCTACTTACCTAATAATTACCTAATTCTTGCCTACTATCTATACATGAGACCACCTTACAGAATTGGTTACCAAGGTGAAACCAAATATTAACTCCAGTTGAGGTTCATCCACAACTGAGTAATAACAGGCATCCAGTGGATGGTGCCCTGGTGTTACCCATCTCCTCCTGCCTTTGACTTAAATTGCTCCCTTCCCCTTATGAAGAGTAAAAGGCCCATGGGAAGACCAAAGCGCTAACAAAAGGTCGGCCATGTCGGTTCTCTACTTGGTAGAAACACATGGCATTGTATCCTTATGCATTTTTGCCACCTATGAAGGGATCTTCAAATTTTGACAATTGCAAGTTACTAACCCCATCACCAAAATGGATGACATAAGAATGGAACACCTCCAAATTGATCACATGTCTTGTAAAGGTGAAAATATTTTTTAAATGAAGTATCCTAATTTTAGATCATAGTGGGCTATGGGATTCCATGAACCCTAAATTTTTCTCACACATCCACCCTACCACAAGGGCCCAACAGTGGTTCCTTTCTTGCACAACGGTTGTGTTCAATATCATTCACCCCTCATGTTGCAAGAGAGAGTTGTTTCTCTTAGTTCGTTCTTACACACACACCTTCCTTCGTTTTCATGGGTTTTTATTCTTCATTATGATCATGTTGATCCTATTTGTGAAGTTTCTTCTACTTGTATTGTTTTCACGGTTTTGATCTTGTTCATGGTGTTCAACAATGCTTTATTTTTTTCTTTTGTGTTTGCCTTTCATGATTGTGATCTTGCACACAATGTTTTTGCACTTTTAATTTGTCTTCATCCTTTACTTTCATGAAGGTGTTTGATGTGGACTTGGAGTAGGTAATGGCAATCCTCCCTTTCATTTTATCATCCTTTTTGTGTTGTGTTTATAACCCTGGCTTTTGTTACCCTATTCATGATTCTAATCTTCATGTTCACATTTGTGATCTTGATTTTTGATCTATTCATGTTCATAATGTCAATTTTATTTTTCATGACCCTATTTCCATCCTCCCTTAACTTCCTTGCCCCATGTTCATTTGTTTAATCATAAGAAGGTGTGGTAGCCCTTTGCTTCAATGTGCCCTATTGCTTATATTTTAGTTTTTGCCTTTGGCATGGCATGCTTTCAAATTTCTATTATCATTTTAAGATTAACACCTTTGTACCTTAATGGGTGGGCTCATAAACCTTTTTAAAAATCACTTGCTTTTGTGATAATCAATATAAATTAAACAAAAATATATTAGGGTTGTTTGTAATTAGGGTCGTTTCCAAAAAGGTTCATTGTAATCACTTTTAATCGTAGTCTCATCCCTTTCTTCTATGAATGTTGTTTTGACAAGTTTAAAACAAAATACACATGGGGGATACAAAATATGTAGTATGTATGAAAAAACAAGGTGATCATGTCTAAACCAAACTATTTTACTTGTTATATATTATTTCTAAGGTAAATTTTGAACCATGCCCATCTAATATTAATAGATTACTACTATTTTAAAAGATTTCAACTGTCCATTAAACCTTTTGAAGAACATCAATTCACTAAATAGGAAAATATTACAAGGAAAAAATCATATAACATGGCCAATTTTAGCCTATTACCATAATTTGTGACTTACCATATGGTAAGTCAAAAATTATGGTAAGAGGCTAAAATTGGGTTAAAATGACGTCATCAAAATAAGACGAATTGATTTTGTGATGTTTTTGGGAACATTAATGAAAGGTAGTGAATGGAAGTGTCATTTTTAAACAATAAGAAGGCAATTGCCAAACCTATTTAAGGGGACTAATTTTTGGAATTCAAGCATGATTTTGAATGTTGAAGTGTGATGGATCAAACATATTAATGTTGTTTTCCTAGTTGAATTTGTATGTTGGCATGTAATTTGAAGAAATTTACCAAATGCAACCACTCTATTTGTGATTACATGCAATTATATGTTGTTTGCAATCAACTTTGGTTGTTTTTGAAACTATTTCCAACTTTGACCAATTTTGGCATTCTTGCAACTATGTTACAACTACATTGTAATTACTAACTTCTTCCTCCATCCATGTGAACAATTTCTAGAAATATTTTTTGTTTATGAATAAACATGTATGTTTCATTAATCACAATAGTTATTAAAATTAGTTGCACCACTATGGTATGGACCTAGACCCTATAAATATACTAAACATGTGTATTATGAATATATTAAATGTATATCTCTAGGATGTATTAAGGGTGTATATATTGTATGCTAAAATATATATTATTTGTACATTAAAAATATGTTTAAGGTTTAACATTATGGTTTTATTAGAGTGTAAATATTAAAAATACATAAAATGTTTACTAGGGGTATACTATAGCATATATATCAAATGATACATTAAGATTCTTTTAAAAATCCATTAAGGATTTACTTATTTACCTACTTATCTACCTAACGTATCTACTTACCTACCTCCTTAGTATCTATTTACATTGCTTAGTTATTTTATTATCTACTTATTTTGTTGATAACTAAGTTAAGTACATATGATAGGTAGTTTGGTATTTAAATAAGTGGGTAGGTGAAAGCTTACCTACTTAGTTAGCTAAACCTACCTATTTATTAATTCAAATTTCATTAATATTTTTCAAAACATTCATAATTTTGCCATGTGGCACCACTTATTCATTGATCATGAAATCATGTGGGCAATCCTTGGCCACAAGATCTTGAATACTAAGATCAAAGGATCAAACACCACGTGTCAAAATTATGACCCTTCAATGACCCATACATTTTCAAATTTCACTAAATTTTTTTCAAAATATTCATACACGTGTTATGTGGCGACACTTGATTAGCTCTCATTGCTGACCAAATTAGTCACAATATAGTTGCAAACACACAATTTACATATACAATCAATCAAAATGAAAGCATATATATATAATTTTTAAAAATTTCTTCCATCCAAATTTTGTTGACGTGTCATGTCACTTGCAATTATGATTGCACATAATTTTACGTATGTAACTAGAAGGATTTTAATTGTATATATGTTGCATGTAATTGAAAATTAATCATAGGGGCATGTTGTAAATTTGCATTTCTCTTCTAATGAATGGAATAAAAGGTAGTGTTAAGAGGTTAGAGGCAATAAGCTTATAAACTTTTATTCCTTACTTCTTACCTCCATATTTATGCGTGTGTACATGGAAATGTATTAGGGAAATTTTAGATAAAAGTGTGTAAATGAATGTTTTTGGTGTGGAAATTTAATGAGCTAAATTTGTGTGTGTAAATGTGATTTATAAAAGTAGAAAATAGTTGTAATAGAATTAAGGATTATGGGTGTTCTTTGGTGTACAAAGTAAGACAAGGGGGGAAGAGTTACTTTTTACCCTTTTAAAATAATTAGGTGCATAAAGGTTATAACAACAAAGAGGAAAGTAATTATCACCAAATAGGTTTGAAATAACAAATAGGGAGGTAATTATTTCCATAAAAATTTGTAACTATAATCAACAAAGTAATTATCACCTTCAAACATTTGCATTAATAACCAAGGAGGTAATTACTACGTTACAAATGCATGTTTGGTCTATTGTTTTAAATTCCTTTTTTTGTTGTTTTAGGATTTATAGGCATATAAAACTAGTGGGTAATCATTTTATTTTGTTCAATTATCTACTTGACAATTATTTTGTGGGTACTAGATGGTAATTGTTGGGTTCCTAAATTTCATTCACATTTTTTTTTACATTGTTGTGCATGTCTAGGTTGGTTTGCAAAATTTGATGTAATTATCAAATCATCTTTCATTTCTAAAATGTAAAACCTCCACAATGTCAAAACGTGACATTTACAACTATAAAAATTTGTCAAATGTGTCATCTATGATTAGAGATGACTACATGATTGCTAGTTTATAAAACCATGTCATAAATGACATTAGTTGCATTAGTCACAATCACATTAACAACTACGGTTCGCCATGACTACAATTGCAAAGGACATAGTCCTAGATCCAACAAGACACATGGCAAGTTCACAAAATGCCACATGTCACAAATTTTTTTAAAAACCAAAAATAAATATTTTTATTCTTTTTCCAATCAAATATTGCCACATGTTAGCCTTTTAACTTAAGGAGCCTAGTTTGGGCCACCTAGCCTATAAAATTTACTCAAGGCAACCTACCCTAGGCACTGAAAAAACCTCATAGGCTATGTAAGCCACCACCAAGGCATCTAGGCATCTAACTATTTAGGTGTCAAGGTTTGCAAGTGAGAGGATTTGAACTCCTCACCAACACTTTGGGGAACAAGTCCTTAACCATTACACATCATTTATTTGTGATAACCATTATTTACCACTAATCTATAAACAACAATGTTTTTTTTAGTTCAAGTTAACCTAGTTCACCCTAAGCTAACCTAGGTTGACCTAGGCTAATTTAGGCTACATAATAGCCTAGCCTTGGCTAACATAGGTTAAACTAATTTAGGCATTCCTAACCTAAATGTAAACCTACTTACCATAACTAACATAGACTTAGATTGAGCTAAGGTAAACTAAACTTGATTAAATTAAGCATAAATTAAACTAAACACAATTGTTTAGGCTAAATTTGGTTGAATTTGGAAAAACTTGGTTATTTAGGTTAAACTTAATTAGACTTTGCTAAACTTGGCAAAATTTGACAAAACTTTGTTAAACATGTTTATTTAGGTTAAATTTGGCTAAACTTGGTTACTTAGGTTAAACTTAATTACATTTGACAAAACTTAGATAAATTCATCTAAACTAGTGTATTAAGGCAAAACTTTGTTAAACATGATTATTTAAGTTAAATTTGGCAAAATTTGGATGAATTAGGCTAAACTAAGGTATTGAGGCAAAATTTGGCAAAATTTAATTAAACATGGTTACTTAAGATAAACTTGATTAAACTTGGCAAAATTTGGATAAATTAGGGTATTGTAGCTAAATATGGTTAAACATGGCAAAACATGGCTACTTAGGTTAAACTTGGCTATAATTTTAAAATTTTAAATAAATTAGGTTAAACTAAGAAATTGAAGTTAAATTTGGTTAAACATGGATAAATTGGGCTAAAATAAAATATTGAGGCAAAATTTGGTTAAACATGGCTACTTAGTTTTAAATTGGTTGGACTTGGGAAAACTTGGAAATATTAGGTTCAATTAGGCTAAATTAAGACATTGAAGTTACATTTGGTTCAACATGACCATTTTAAAATTAAATTTGGTTAAAAACTTTGCAAAACTTGGATAAATTAAGCTAAAATAAGGTATTGACATTAAACTTGGTTAAATTTGGTTAAACATAGTTACTTAGGTTAAACTTGAATAAACTTGGCAAAACATGGTTAAACTAAAGCATTTATGTTAAACTTTGCTAAACTTGGGTTAATTTTGGTTAATTTGTTTCAATTTGTTTTTAAAAAAAATAAAAACTAGTTAAAATTGGCTAAACCAAGTTAAACTAAATTATTTATATTTTTCTTGGTTGAAATTAGGATAATTAAACTAGGATAAATTAGTTTAAATTATATTAAATTATGTTAAATTAAGCAAAACTAGGCTAAATTAAACTAAATTCCATTATTTATGTTAAATTAAGTTAAATTAAGTTAAATTGTGTTAAAGTATATTAATGTTGGTTATGGTAAACTAAACTAGAATCCTTAAGCATTTGTTTGTCCATTTCAAACTAAATTGGATTTGGTTATTTTATTACAAATTCAAATATTTCTTCAATATGAATACATTAATTGTGTAGTCATATTATTAGTGATAATTACTTTCAGTCCTAATAGTAGTTGTATGTATAGTCATGTAGTCATAATTTGACCATAGTCATTAATATGGTAATGACTAAAGGCCATTTATGACTACATGACTATGTCTGGACATTAGTTGCGAGATGTCCTAGTCATAAAAACCACATTTACCTGTTGTGTTTAATAAAACCCCACCAATTATTATTATCATCACATGGATTATTATTATCATTTGTGAGATTTGGAGATGGTGGTGTAACCTAATTAAAACCTCATTTTTAATTGTCTACATGCTTGAATTTTGTTTCATTTGAAATCCGAACGCAATTTACATTGTAATTGTGTTGAGTGTATAATCACTATAACAAAACCATGTCCTTTTCACTGGTGAAGTTTAACTAACATGACTATAAAGTCAAAAAAATTCTTAACCACATATTAACCATGTCCATTTTGACAAACCACAAAAGTAGCATTGTCTATTATAATTAATTTGAATTTCATTTTAGTCATAACATACATTGTAACTTCATACGCGGACTTTATGTAATGGTTGTGTGTAATCAACATATTAGCAATGTGATTAAAATTAATTGATAAATTTACACATGTAATCCAAGTGATATATATATATGACTAAAATCAATCGTTTATTTAACACATGTACAAATGTGACTAAAGTCAGTCACTTTGATTACACATGTATTATTAACATTAGTTGACCTCACTAAATTGTTTTAAAAAACATATAGACCCCCCTCACTTTCAAGTTTCATATCTTTTTCATTACTTGTCCATTTTCAACGATTTAAAAAACTTTAGATGCATTATCTTAAGCTTCACAAACTTTCTTTGAAGTGTAAAAACAAAAAATGTAAAAAAAGTTTAGAGTCAAAAACACAAGTTGGACCAACATGTGGTCAATTTCTACACTTTCAATGAACATAACTTGCTCATTTCTTTATAAAATTAAAATTTTTTTTCACCTTTGGATTGCTCAAGAGCATTTTCTAAAAAAAAATTCAACATGAAAAACAATGGAACAATCTGTGAAGAACTAAAATTTTAAAAAAGGAACTGAAATTTTTAAATCGTTAATTCGTGCTTGAATCACCCCACTTCACTCTCAATGAACATATCTTTCTCATTTCTTTATCAAATTGAATTTTTAAAATAATATTGGATGTGTTAAGAGGAGAATTAAAAAATATTTTTGAATGTCGAAGGTAATGGAAAAACATACAAAAAGTTTAAACTCAAAAACACAAATTGAATTGTTATGTTTAGTTTTTGCAAATCACCTTCTTCATTTTCAAAGGGCATAAACTTGTTCAAATTTTCATCAATTTCAATAGTTTTTGTATCATTGGATGCACCAAGAAAAAAATACAAAGTTTGTTTAAATTTCAGAAACAATGGAGCAATATACAAAGAATTTAAACTCAAAAGCACAAACTAAATTGTTATGTTTAGTTTTTGCAAATCACCCTTTTCACTTTCAAAGGGCATAACTTGTTCATTTTTTCATCAATTTCAACATTTTTTGTAGCATTGGATACACCAAATGGAGAACTACAAAATATTTTGAAAGCCTAGAAGCAATAGAGCAATGCACAAAAAGTTGTAAATCTCATTCTTAAATGTTTGGTGGTAGGTCTAATAAACTAAAAATTTAGTGTGATCAAGTTGTTCCTTGAGGAAATATATCCCATATTGTTTGGTCATCAATCTCATTCTAAAAAGTATATAACCAAAGGCTTTAGCCTTCGAAATCACATCTTTAAATGTTTAAGTTTTCTAGGTTGAACCTATTCAAGGTTTAATTTCTAAAAAACAAATTGAATTAAAAGAATATTTGATTAAAATATAATCCAAAATGGAATTGATACATTGAAAATATTTTTTAAATAAAATAAATATTTTTTAAAAAATTATTTAAATTATAATTATTTTATAAAATAATCATATTTAATCACATATTTAGTCATAATGAACATGCCATGTTGTTACATTCATTCACACAATTATACAAAATGGACATGCCACATTGTTAATTCAATCACATAATTTGTTATAATGGACATGCCACATAATCAATTTAGTCACATAATTTGTTAGAATGGACATGCCATGTCATCAATTTAATCACATAGTTTGTTAAAATGAATATGCCACATCATCAATTCAATCACATAATTTGTTAGAATGGACATGGCACATCATCAATTTAGTCACGCAATTTGTTAAAATGGACATGACACATCATCAATTCAATCACACAATTTGTTAGAATGGACATGCCACATCATTGCATTTAATTACATAGTTAATCACATCGGACATGCCACTGTGGCACTGTGCTAATGTTTAGTCATCTTACATTTGTCCATTTTATTAGCATTTGTCTTAAATGACTAGTTTTTTTTAACTTGTCCCAAAATTTTCCGAGGTTTATTTTGATAGAAAATCCAGTGCAAAAGGATTACAAAACAAACAAGTTATGTGTATGAATCTTGCAAGTTTGTGTAGAATAAGTTACATGAACTACTAATCAAACCTTATGTTTTAAACACTTTGAATCTTTTTTGCTTATTGAATGTTGAATTCTAAATGTCTACATTTGAACCAACATTGTTAATTTTTCTTTGGTAGACCATTCTAAAATGGTGTAGGCCTCATTTATAAAAAAAATCCACCTTTGTTTTGAATTGCTATAAAGTTATTAACAACCCACTTTTTGTAGAGCTAAGGTCCAAGCAATTAGTGTTATAGCCTTCTTTTTTGATAACACACTTGCATATAGCCCAATCTTTTGGATCTTGTCTTGCCATTTTAATAATATTCTAAAAAGGAAATCAAGGGTATGTTCCATGACTTGTTTGCCTTCATCAGTGAACAAGTCCCTTTTCAAGTTTCAACTACATCCATATCTTCTTCCAATGTCTTGTTTACAGTCCAATTACCTCTCCCACATGTTGAAAGGACCGTATTAACCCTTGGTGCATTTTGTCTTTCATATGATGATGTTGAAGGGGGCACATTCTCCTTGTCTAATTTTGGTTAATCCCGCATGTCACATTGTCATATAAGCACATTCAAATTCATGACTACCCCACTCATCTTAATCCCAACCCCCAATTAGTAAAGGCACATGTGCTTTGGTCTTAATTTTTAATTATGCCTTTTTCATTGATGTACATAACCCAAGAATAAAAAAATGTGTTAAGTTAGGATATTTTAGAGTTACATACATGTGAAACTAGTGTTTGAGTAGAAGATATGAAAATATAAAAATGTGACCACACTAAATTGATGTTTATTGTTGGTGTGAGTCTCAATGTGTCGTGACCTTAAACTAGTTACTATATGCCCCAATGTCAATTATTTGCTCTATAATGTGGGATTACAAATTGATAACTATAAGAAAATTGTGCTCACATAAACCACATTATTCATACCAATTATATTGCAATTAGCTTAAAACTTTGTGTGAGAAATATATATATATATTTAAATATCAAATTCCATTTTGGAAAATGATTAATTGTAGATGAGTGAACTAGGAAAGATGTAAGGGTATGGAATATTTTAAATGTATTATTGTTGATTGTACAATTTTGGTCAACATGCACTAACTTCCTACTTTAATTGTTATATAATTGTAATATGCAACTCATGCACCCAAATATAGTGATGTGGATTGGATGACCATTCCCCACATAAACACATCCAATGTGACAACTACCAGTTGGCATGAATGTTGCCATCCCATATGCATGGTTTTTTGTGGTGAACCCATGTGTTAATAACCTTGCAATTTTAGTAAGATTATGTTGTAGTGTGTTACTTGATTTTTGGCCTATAGCACCTTAACATAGTCACAAATCTAGTACATCTTGATGCAATGATTCAACCAAAATCCCATCTCCAACCCCTGCATAATATCTTGATGGTGCAATTGAATTTTAAAACATTAATATAAATCTTGTCAATGTAGCTCAAGTACATATGACTATAGGTGCCCCTATTCAACATTAAAATCTTTTACTATTCTTTGAATGATTTCATCCATAAAAATTGATTCCTTTGTTAATAATTCCTTAGCCTTTACAAGGTTTGCACCTTGGGGTGTGGAATGCAACATTGTTAAGGAGTTATTTAGTTATGGTCATTCCATGGCCATTCTCCACACTAACACATTTAGTGTGGCAACTACCAATTAACATGAACTTTGACATGTCGTGTATGTGGTCTTTGTGATGACCCCATGTGTAACTACATTACAACTATAACACAATTATGTGACAATTAAAAATCAACTAGTTTATGACTAGTTTTAATTTTTTATATTAAATCATGAAACAATTTTGAACATCATGGACTAAGAATTCATCCATTTGCAATTGCTTAAAAATCCCTCATAACTTTGACAACACCCATCCAATTGTAAAAGCCTTAAAAATTTCCGTGTGTTTTGAATGCTTAAGTTTGAAATTGTACCACTACAAGTTAACTTTCAATGAGTTGTCTAACTTGAAGTTGGTGAATAACCTATTTACTTACCATTTATTGTCATTTGGTTGTTGCATATAAATCATTGTTTTGCATGAAAGATGTGTAAGTTTCATAGTGGGGAAGCTAGTTGACTTTTAGTTGATTTGTAATTGCATACAAATACAAATATTACAAATTGTAAGGTGGATAATGTGTTAAACTAGAACTGTAACATCTTTGCATGATGGTGCCCATTTGAGTTGTTTGACTTGAAACTGGTGAGTAACCCCTTTATTTATTGCATGTTATTCAATTTAAATTAACATCATGTAAGAAATCCAACATTTAAAACCAAAAAAATTGTGTAAAATGCAATTGGTTACATCATATTATTATGCATATTGTTGGCAATTGTAATATGGTATCATTAGTATCCCTTATAGTTGTTATATATTCATTAAAAAATATAATTATGTGTTTATTTAATTGAATATCATCATTAGAATATAACTCATCGTGTAGTTGCAAACTAGTGGCATAACTAGGTGAAAGCATACTATTGGGGGGGGGGGGGGGGGGGCAAGTGAGGACAGAACATTGACTTAAT
>Ga0116227_10010786_pt1 | contig 15738 bp, 9 predicted proteins | sample S1TSphgellanicum_FD_89693 | JGI IMG/M metagenome (GOLD analysis project Ga0116227, IMG submission 89693) | Host-associated microbial communities from peat moss isolated from Minnesota, USA - S1T2_Fb - Sphagnum magellanicum MG | ecosystem: Host-associated > Plants > Peat moss > Unclassified... | reverse complement strand
AGAATCTTTTTTACTTGTTAATTTTTTTTTCTCTTTTTTTCATTTTTGTTTAATTTAATTTAAAATGGGAAGATTTTTTCAGTTACTAAGAAAAAATTTTTATTAAGAGTTTTTCTTCTTTTCCCCCCCCCCCCCCCAATTATGCTTTTTGTGCAATGCTGGAAGCAGCTTCAATTGTTTGAGATCCATTACTATCAGGATTTGAAGCAATGTGGTCACTCTTGAGCAAGTGAAATTGTTTTGAAGCTGTGTTTTAAAATCTCTCTATAGTGCTTTTGTTGGAACAACAGAGTGATACAGAAATGAAACAGATGAATGGGATTGATGCAGTTGGGGAAATGATTGAAAATCAGGGTTGATAGTCTTTCTTATGCAAACATTTTTTTCATGAGAACTGTTATTGGTTTGCAGATCGACATGTTAACCTTGATGATGTGGATGGTGATGAGGATGTGCGACCTGACTTCTCTTGCCCATACTGCTATGAAGATTTTGACATCACATCCCTGTGTGCTCATCTTGAAGATGAGCACTGCTTTGAGTCTAAGCCAGCCGTAAGTCAATTTCCATCTAGTAGCTATGCTTTTCATCCCTTCATTGTTCGAGTTGCAAGGATCCCTTTGACATCCCTGGGCTTATCTATTTGGTACCCAGCATTTTGCTCAACTGGCTCATTTGATTGCAAGATTCTTTGCAGCATTGGTGGAGTTAGTATGTTCTTTCAAAATAATGTTGTTACTGGCTGTCCAGAATTGCTGCCTGCCTAGAGTACTTGAGATCACAACATGATTTTCTAATTGGTAGGTAGTGTTTGCACTGCTGCCTGCATAAAGTCTTTGCAATGGTATCCTGTAATCTGGGATAGATCTTTGCAAACTTTTCCATGGAAACCAGCTTTGGTTCATACAGGCTCTATGCTTTTTAGAACTGTGTACTGGGGTCATCTATTTAAGTTGCATTTTGGAGCTAAATGGGGTTGTTTCTCTGATGGTTTTTTCCACAGATATGCCCAGTTTGTGCAGCAAAGATAGGAACAGACATGGTGGGCCATGTCACACTGCAGCATGCCCATCTTTTTAAGATATCCTTTTTGATTGCAATTATGTTCTTATTTTCACTTGATGCCTTATGAGGTCTGCAGTCTGAGATGCCGAGCCATGAGAATCTGAGAGAAGAGAGAAGAGGAAATTTTCATTTCATCAATGTGGAATGTGTGGCCTTAACGGCTGCTTACATGCAGCGCCGAAGAAGATTTCGAAGGGGAGGCACACCATCAAGTGCCACTCTTTCACTTCTGGGCAAAGAACTTCGTGAAGCACATCTACAGGCCCTCTTTGGGGGTGGCACATCCCGCATAGGCTCCCTGGGCACCACTGCTACTGACCCCCTCCTCACCAACCTGGATTACAGCCTCCCCATTTCTGAGGCAGAAGATACCCCCAAATCAAGTGTAACAATTGATACTCCTTCCAAGCCATTGACTTCAATCCATCAGCCAAGTCCCAGGTTGAAGCTCTCTCTTTCCTCTGCCAGAAGTTCTATATGGGGATTAGCACTGTGAAGCCTTGCAAGTATAGTCACAAAGAGTAACTGTTTTTGGGAGAACCCCAAATGGTCGGAGAGACCAGAAACCAAGAGACAATATCCACACTGTGCTTATGTCTGTCTGTGATCCTCCTCCAAAACCACCAGTTCTGCTCTCTGGAGTAGGTTTGGTGTGCTGTTTGAGGTCTGAGATTAACATTTATAGGATGAGAGTGGACGCAAACATGTTTGACAGGAGACAGATCACATATTTCTGTAGAACACCCAGAGATGTGGAGATTCTTGGGTTAAAACACACCTATACATCCAGGTTCTAGCCAATTGAAATCACTATTTAAGTTTCTTGGCTGGGGTGAGCTTTCACAAGAGGTGGTGTTATCTTGTTATCTCTCTGCCCACATTTCTTCAAGGAAAACTGGCTGCAGGGCTTGGCTTTGCATAGGCCTACTGACCAAAGTCTTGCAATAGTACTGCAAGCTGTACAGTCTCTCAAAGCAACTGAAGTTGCTGGTCTGTTATAATAAGTATTACATTGCATTAAGTGCTGGAGCAGGTAAATGCAATGTCAAGAATATGTGTTGATAAAGTTTCCTGGATTTAGTAATTCTTATGGTATTGATGTTCTCGGTTTTCTGTGGCAGTGCGGATGCCTTGTTAACAGCAGAGGAGCGAGAACAGAAGTCAAAAGATGTTGCACTCCGTGTCAAGTTTATGCAACAACTAGTGCTCTCAACTATATTTGGTGACAGTTAATCCCCCATTTGTGCATATGTACAATATGCAGCTCAAACTTAGGGCATCTGCCACCTAGGTTGGAGTCATCAGACCACCTCTTGTCAGCAAAGGATGCTGACATGTATCCTTGCTTCCCACATTTTCTTGTGGTCAGTGTCAAGGATTTGTACTAGTGCAATGTCATAACAGCAAGAATTTCTACAGGCTTTGGGCACTTGCCTGCATTTGTAGGGAGAACTGGAACTTGAGCTTTTCTGCACTTGGGAACTCTTAGGCCAAGAAAGTTTGTTAATGGAAATGGGGACAGGTTTGGGCTTATATATGGGATGCCAGTTGGCCAAATCAAGATAAGGTCATATAACATTCTCAGTGCACTTCAGTCAAGGGATGTCAGATGCAAACTCTGGAATGTTCTTGGCATCTTGTGTAAAGTTGCATGCAACTATGAATCTTGTTCTTTGTTCTTGGTGGTAATCAGCTTTAAGTTCCATTCAGATGTTTTAGTAGAGCATGATTCCTGAGTTGAATTCTTTACTGCAGTTTTGCCAGGTGGTTCCACTTAGATATCAGTTGCATTCCTCATAACAGGGCTTCTCTTTGTGGTTTTCAGTTATGAGAAGATGTTCAATTCGGGTTACTTGTGTGAGTTTAAATTTTTCTGATCTCCAGATTGTGCATTGCAAGATTCAATGGTGACAGTTCTTTGTGGCTAAAATCCAAGAGACATTTTAAGGGTGGCGGGGATGTATGTGACAAGAGAAGCTCGACAGGGTCTTGAAGTTGCTTTATGGCCTTTTCCTGTTCTGCTCGAAGTAGTAGGCAAGAGTTCTTGACACCCCTCTTGTGACTTTTGAGGACTGCCGCATTATTGTGTTATGTGTGAGCCTCTCTGTTCAGCAAGCAAGGTTTTTCACAATTGTGCAGAGGGTCCTGATTTCCATTCTTTACATTCATGACGGCTGTTCAACAGAGACTACTTTGGCCATTGGTTCAAAGGAGCAGAATGATATGCTCAATCAATCTGGCAGGTTATGGGTTGAGGGGCACTTTTCAGGGGCTGTTAATTGACCACATCACAAGTAAGCTTCTGAGGTTCTGCAGTGTAGCCAGTACTAAACATGTGTTGAGTTGCTTGCATGTAGAAATACTTCTATCTCACATGCCTTTCAAAACTGTCTTGATGTAGAAGTGGTGAGACACCCTTTCTCACATTAAACCCATTTTCAGGCACAGTTTCACATCTTGGAATAAAGTGTATCCATTGTTGATTCCATTCTTCCACTTCTTCCAGTCCTTAGAATAATTGACCACAAGTATGCAACACTGAAGTCTCTACCCACACCCAATGATGATGCTTTGTGCTATCAACTTCTAGTGTGCCAGGGGGGTTCACTACCATTGCACTAATGGGTACTAAGCTTTTGAGAAGCTTGTGTTTTTGGCAGTTCCCTTCTTGTAGGGATTACTCTTTGGTTTCACAATAGTTTCTCCAGAGGTTTTGTTCAAATTTTGGGGGCTGTTTTTAATCCATCTGTATCTCTCTATGAGTTTCAAACTGCCCAGAGGGAAGACTCTTGCATCTGCAAAGGTTTTGGGTTTAAATTTTGCGGATTGGTAGATTTTGTAATTCTAGTATTAAATTCATTAGATCTAGTAGATGACAACAGGATGGTATTGCACTTGAAATGGTGGAGCAGTTAAACCGAGAAGTTAATTTTGGATTTGTTACTGTGTTCTGGGCTTAGCTGAGAATCCAATTTTAATCTGGAGTTTTTAATCTACTACAACCACCAAACAGGAAGATTATATCAAGTCATTTAATTTTCTTTCAATCAAATCAAGAGATCAAAATGTTATAGTTTTGAATTACAAGCTGTTCATGCATTTCCATTGGATTTAGAGCTGCTAAAATTTTTGCTTTAAAGTATAAGGTAAGGATCTAGGAACACCTTGCAATAACAACCCATTGTGAGGCAGGTGTCGCCAAGAAGGATATTGAGGGCAAGTGCTACCATATTTTCAAGCTTCTTAAATTGTAGAATTCAGATGTTTTGTAGGAATCCAATGAAAATGTGTTTCAAACACAAAATAAGAATTCAAAGGTTGATCTTTGTAAAAAATATATATATTAAAATTGTGTTTTTATCACACGGACTATAGTTTACAATGGAGCATTTTGTCATGAATTTTTTATGTTTGAGCGTGTGCATATTTTTTTCCTCCTTTATTATGAGTCCTGACTTGCACCCATTTGAGGTGTTATACAATAAGTGATGTTCATCTCATTATGTGTGTATTGTGTGAAACAAAATGATTTTTAAAAATTAGTGAACCCAAAAAAAAAGATATTATATTTTCTTTAATTTTTTTTTTCTTTTTGACTAAAAAATTGTTTTGATATGTGTTTTGATAAGTTGATTAAGCTTTATGCATCACATTATTACTATAAAAGCATAAGTCATATAATATGTACCCACTTATACCTTTACAAGTATGTTTTAAATGACATGGGTATCTTTTTCAAAAGAGGAAAAGAAAACCTAAACACTTAAAACGTATCTATTTTTTTAACTATCTAAATAAAATGAAAAAGTAAGAACCATTTGAAGATCCAATAATCCAAAAGAAAAGTCATCAAATAGTGGATGATTTCTTTTTAATAATATCATTTTTAAAATTCACATAAATAATATTTTTGTTATCACATAAAATCAATCTTTAACAAAATTGAATATACATGCAAAATGTTGTTTGATCATTGTTACAAAATTGTGTACACAATATGAATAAAAGAATTAAAATAACTCCATACATGTCTTGTAACAAATCAATGGTTGCTAACAATTTATTAAGATGATGACATGTTGAACAATCCAAATTTGTTTATCATAAATATATAGAAAGACCTTTGCATGAATCTTCTATTGAAAAAATGATCAAGTTTGTGATCTTTTCATTGGTTTTTTGGAGATTCATTAGTTAAAAATTAAATTTGAAACATCATTAATTATATAAGCAAATCATGACCAACATTGTCTTTATTATAAATGTCATTGCTTGATGATAAATCTTAACAAACTTACAATATAAGAATTAATGAATTTTTTATGTATGAATTTTAAAAAGTTTTGCAACTTATGAACTTTTATAGTAATTATTGACATTGTACAAGAGGATAGAAAATGAAAATGCTACCATAGAACAAGCACAACTTCATGAAATCAAATCATTTTAAAACTCATTTGGTGTTCCTCGACCCTTATGCAAATATCATTTACTAAAAGATTACAATCCATCTTGTTTATTACATAATTTGATGTACATGGATGTTATTTCTATATATTTAATCTACTTATTATTGTAGCACTTGGCATCTTTAACACTAATTATATTAATTGTAAAAAAAAATTGTAATTTTTTTATAAAAAATTCAAAGAAATGTTTTTGGTGAAAGAAAGTAAATAATCTTCTAAAATATTAATGAACAATTTTTTCTTGACATGAAATATTCAAAAATTCACTAGTTATTCCACCCATGTTTTGAAACTACCTTTGTATTACAATAATTGAATGTATTTTTAAATTTCAAAAATATTACAAAAATTTATTAATGATTTCTACATCCTATGAATATGTTATAAACATTCCAACTTTCTCTCAATGTCTATCATGTAATTGAATTAAATGCTTGGGGCAATGAATGACTTGCCACCATAGAAGCTTTATAAGAGAACAAAATGAAGAAAAAAAAGGTAACAAAGAATAGGAAGAATCAAAATAAATGATCCAATTCATGGTCAACACACCAATGCTTGCAAATTGGATTCAAATAGAGATGGGCAAGACATTTTTTTAAACCATACAAGTTGATCACAACAAAAAATTAATTAATTATAATCTTTTTCCATTTGTTATGTAGTTGAACATGTTCAAAGTTTAGCATTTGACTTCAAATTTTATATTTTTCAAATATTTAACATTTTGGTTAAATCAATTACATGTTAACTATAAATCACATTTTTTTAACTTATTATCATTATGTATCACATCAAGGTCTTGAAATTTTTGAAATATTTTTGTGCATGTTGTTATTTTTAAATGCATGATTCACATTGAAATTCATTTTTGTTTCGCCTTTTCATTCAACAATTACATTTTCAAGCTTAATGATCTATTAAATAATACATTATTTAGGTTTTGAAACATGAATCTGCAATTATAATTGAATTTCCGAACCTACACATTATGATTACAAATTGCAAAAGTCCTAAATTTCAACATTCGCTTTCATATGAAAAAAACAACATGTATTAATATATTTTAATCCAATAAACTACACTTTATATCCATACATTCCTTAATGAATTTTAATATTTTTTTAGTTTTCATAATGTTCACAACTCCAACAAATGATAACATTAAATTGTTTAGCATGTAACTTTTGGTTTGTACTAAATTTTTAAAAAAAAACTAATATGAAATTCCATTGTGATTTTTAAAATTTTAACTGAATTTCATAAATTTTTTGGGGTATTTTCAATTTAGTAAATGGTTTTAATAAAAATCAGGAACAATATAATAATTTTACATTAATTATGTTTCGTTAATTAAATATAAATAATATTATTTTGATTAATTTCGACTTCAAATTTGTTGTAATATTTTAATGGTCACCTTTTAATCCAAACTTAAAACATATTTATTCAAACAACATTGAAAATTAGATATCCATTAGAACATTTTATTAAATTTGACAAATCTACATTATTTTCATCAATGTTATGTTTATGAAATTAATTAGACTTAGTAAACTCAATCTAAACATTAAATTCTTTAATATAATGGGAGATGACATATTAGGGGTTTTTTAATATCACCTTCACACATGAATTGGGTTGGACATTTTATTTCGCCCCTTCTAACTACCTCATTTGTGGAGTCTAATTACCCTTTTTCCCCAATCAATTGAAAATAATTTCCTTGATTTTTTAAAGAATTATTGGGGACCTGACCCTCCCCCTCCCTCCCAACCCCCAAAATATTTATGAAGAATTAGATTAAAACATGTTAATTCATGTTAACCTAAGGTAATTTTGTTAACATCTTCTTGTTATTCAACTTTGAAATGTGTGTTTAACATCCCATACCCACAAAATCACAAGTATCCTAATTCGTACTTAAATTGAAACATGTTTATTGACTATATTGGCTAATGATTCATGTAGAACCTATACTATGTGGAAGCATATGCAGTTGGCCCAAATAATTTAAATAAAAAAAAAATTTGTCAATTATTAAGTTTAGTTTGAAAATGGATTTTAACCCAAGTTTCAACACATAAAAACCTATCATGCTTATCCAAGGTGTTCCTCCCAAGTATATTCAATTAAATGGTAATCCAACAATGTATAGGTCTAGTATGTACCACTCCTATTGAGAAGGTTGGGTTTCTAATGTTGAAGTTTTCTATATTTACATATAACATTAAATAGATAAATAAATACACATATTTTTAATATATAAAAAAATAGAACTTAATTTTCATTGGAAATATTATTTTCAAACCAAACAACTTTAACCTTAAGATAAAAACATTCACCTACCAAATGTCTCTAGTTAAATTTTGGATCGATGGGATATTTTGGTTCAAGGACAACCTAAGCTTGGTCAATGACAAAAATACATCTAAACATGGCATAAATAGGAATGTCAAACCAATGCATGTTATGCAATGTCAATAATATAGAACATAGGGTTTCATAAACTCACATTTCATATTTCCTAGGTGGCTTCTTGTCATTCAATGGGCAAGTGAAATGTGAAGCCAAGGAGTTAGGGAAAGCTTGGAATTAATTGTTATTTGTATGTGAAAAGTTTGTTGGTGGATGGTTGTTGCTTGTGTTGATGACCTTGGATAAAAACTTTCAATATTGTTACAATAAATATTTTAAAAATTTGACATTGCTCAACTCCTTTGTTTTGAAAATCATGGAACAATGTTTAAATGTGATCTACCATTTCAACCAAGCTAAATTTTCTTCTTGATATATGAAACCAATATTGAAATCGGCTAATGATATCAAAACTTCAAAACTTGCAACTATTGTTAATATTGAGAGTTTACAAGTTTACACCAATCATTAAAGTATTCATATTAGCTTGGTATTTAATTTGTAATTTTCTCAACCTCTTAAGACTAATTGGCAATAGATCTTTCAAGATTTTAGATATATAAACCTTAGTGATTTCATTACAAATACAATACACAAAATCGTTTAGCCAAATTCATATTTTGCTTGGATGATTGCTTACAAATTGTGACAACTAACAACTTGCAAGGCATTTTGAAAAACAAAATGCCTGCACCTATGAACATTCCATTTTCCAAAATGTTCATGTCTTCTTTTCTTTTCGCAATACTCCAAAAATGCCCATTGGGTGTCATGGGAACATATTAAAAATTTAATGGCCTTTTAACACACTTGACCAAAGGCGTTATCACAATTGAACCCACCTCAACTCCACCTCATGTGGGCCCTTATTCCAATAAAGGCCTATGGTTGAGGGATTACCTTACAACTATTATCAAGCCAACATTAGTCTATAGTCTATAGTGCCAAGATTTTTTTCTTTGGTCAATTTTGTGATGTAACCAAACTAACAATCATCAACAAGAAGATTTTGTCAAATTTGGTTACAGACTAGATATGGACATATAAAAACTTAAGAATCATTTATAATGTGCTACATTATCTAAACATTTACATTCATATTTGTTAACAAATAAAACATGTCACAATAATCATGTTAAACAATCAAACACATATGTAATGAGCTGGAATGAACTAGCACCCACTAGTGCACCAATTGGTTGTTCTGACCATAAGATGGGCTATGTTTTTTCATTCAGTTCCTGACCTTGTGTTGACCCAACACTGTACCAATCAACCTTTTTGGGTTGTTGACCTTTGACCCTTTTTATTTTTTGGGTGTTTGTTTTCCCAACCCTAACCTTATTACCCTCCAATCTAGTCACCCTAATTCCCTAGCTACCCTATTGACTTAGCTACATTATTGACTTACATCTTGATGTTACCTACCAACCCTTTACCTATATGCCCTCTATTTTTTTAATGGTTAAACCTATTTCTTGGCTAAACCTTTGTCTTTTGACACAACTTCTAACTTTTCTTAATTTTTTTTTTCTTTGGCACAACTTTTAACTTTTCTTCGTTAAACCTATATATTTTGACTAAACCTTTTCCTTTGACACAACTTTTAACTTTTCTTAGTTAAACCTATATCTCTTGGCTAATTTTTTTTGTTAAACCTATATATTTTGGCTAAACCTTTTCCTTTTGACACAACTTTTAACTCTTCTTGGCTAAACCTATAGCTCTTGGTTAATCCTTTTCCATTTGGCACAACTTCTAACTTTTTTTGGCTAAACCTCCATTTCTTCATGATTAAATGTTTACATGTTGACAAAATCTTTATATCTTCTCGACAAAACTTTCTTAACAAAACCTCTATATTTTCTTGGCTAAACCTCTACCTTTTGGGAAAAATTCTAACTTTTCTTGGCTAAACCTATATCTTTTGACAAAACCTCCATCTATTCATGGTTAAACCACTACATATTGCAAACATTATATATATTATTGACTAAACTTTTACTTTTTGGCAAAATTTTAACCTCTTCCTAACTAAATTTTTACCTTCGAATAAAACCCTTATATATTCATGGTTAAACCTCTCACTTGGAAAACCTTTGAACTCTTTTTATTTACACTTTTACATCTTGACAAAACCTTTATCTTTTTTGGGCTATATTTCATTTTTTAGTAAAAAAAATATTTATTCTTGATTAAATTTCTAAAAATTGGAAAAAAAATAAAAATCTTCTTAGCGAAACCTATACCTCTTAGCAAAACTTCCATCTCTTTGTTCTATTTGGCTAAAGTTCTATTTGTTGGTAAAATCTTCATCTTTTATTGGTTAAATTTTTATCTTTTGGAAAAACTTTTATTTCTTCATGGCTAAACTTATACCTATTGGCAAAACTTTTACCTTTTGACAATAAATAAATAAAATTGAATTAAACTAAAAACTATTTTTTCAACAAAATCTTTTAACAAAAATTTTGGCTACCCTATTGACCTAGCCATCTTATTAATGTAATTACATTATTGACCTAATTTTTTCCTTATTTGTGTACATTACCTACTTATCAATTACAAGATGCAATTGTTTACCACTATATGATATACAAAATATGAAGGTATTGCACTAAATGAACTTACAACCATTTTAATCATATTTGACCCCTTGATGTCAATAAATGGTAATTGTGAATGCAGATCTTGCACATTTGATCAACTTTTATGACCCACACAAAGGTATTACATATTTTTATAGTTATTGTTATAAGCTAAAATAGTTGAAAATTCAATAATAAAATACAATACCCACATACGAAAACAATGTCATTTCCAATACAATACATTTCAATAATTATTACATAATTTGTGACCAAAATGCAAGCATTTTTTTCATTTGGATTCTTATTCAATTTTTAAATTATTTTTTTGTATGTTTTTCTTTCTATATTTTTTTTCTAATTTTTTTTACTTTTCCCCTTCTAAATTTTCTTTTCTTTTTTCTATTTCTAGATTAATTTTCTTCTATTATTTATCACAATTAATTTTTTCTTCAATTTTTTTAAATTTAATTTTCATCATTTTTTTCATTGAACATGCATATTTTATGCCCAACATTTGGGTATATTGCACAAACCATCCAAAAAAACCAATTGGCATTTTATGCTCAAATGTGGGTATTCCAAAATCATTCTAACAAAACTAATGTTTATTTCATGACTCTTATGCAAGTATTTCACATTGAATTTTATGTTTTTGAAATTCTTTTAATGCAATAATGCAACATTGTAATATGTTTCAAACTCGTATTTTTAAGGAAAATTTCAGCAAAATATTAATGCAATGCCCAAATTCAAAACATGCAAACATAATATAAACACGAGGTTATAATTACAATAAGACAAAACTTGTAATTATTCAATGCAAATATCACATCTATCAAAACTCTAGGAAATGTCCAAAAAATGGAAAACATGAACTCCATGCCATTGTTTATGCCAAAAAAACCTAAATAAGATATGCATGTTACTTTCTAACTTCAAGAAACCCTTATTTAAACCTATTTTCATTAGCCACCATGTCATGTGTTCATCAATAAATTGTTGTAACCACCTTAATAACATGCTAATGAATGTAAAGTTGATAGTGATATAGTTGGAGTTGAATGGTATTGGTTACATACTGGTATTTCATAATTACTCAAAATTTGCATCAAACACATGATACATATTAATATGCAAGTTTGAAAAATGTGAACCAAACTCCCAAAAAATTACATGGGTATGAACATATATAGTATGTTGGATTTTTAAAAATAAGAAAATTGAAAAAAAAACATAAAGGAAATAGAAAAAAAAAAACTTCATCTTTTGGAATTTTAAAGACCAAAAAAATGAAAAATAAGGGGGAAACAAAGAAATATTTAGGACAAACATAATAAAAGAAAAAAAATCTTCTAGCATTTAAAACACAGAAAAAATGAAAATATAAGGCAAAAAGATCCAAAAAATCTTCTTATTTTTTAAAAAAACAAAAAAAAAATAATAATCAAAAGTAAACAAGAATTAGAATTCTTTTTCTTGGATTAAAAAAAAAAAGAAAAAACAGGAAAAAAGGGAAAAAAAACAAACTTCTTATAGAATTTTTAAAATAGAAAAAAACTAGAAAAACATAAAAAGAAAACGAAACCATTCTTTGTCTTCTAATTTTTTTCTTATCATATTTTTTAAGAAAAAAATTCCATTTCCTTATCTTTTATTTTTTTATCTTCTTCTCTTTCTTTTTCTTACTTTTCCTTTTTGCTTATGTTCTTAAACCAAAATAAAAACAAACAAGGAAAAGGGTATAGGCATACCCAACGTGATGTGCATAATTAATGATGATGTAATAAGTAGTGGCTACGAGCATAACAATGTGATTTTTAAAAAAAATTGCTTGAAGAAGGAAAAGGAAAACAAAAAAGAAGGAAATGATGAAGAAGTTGTAACAATAGAAGAAAAACAACTAAAATAATAACACAAATGATAAGAAGGAAAGTCTATCACACAAACAAAAGAGAAAAAGAAAACATAATAACAATAGAAGTTTAAAAAAAGGAAAAAAATGATGAAGAAAAAGCTACAGCAACAATGGAAGAAAAGAAGATGGCAACAAAAGAGAAGAAGAAAGAAAGACCAAAGAGGATAATGGAAGAGAAGAAAATGACAACATAAGAGAAGAAGAAAGAAAGAACAAAAGAGGACAATGGAAGAGAAGAAAATGACAACATAAAAGAAGAAGAAAGAAAGAACAAAAGAGGACAATGGAAAAGAAGAAAATGACAACATAAGAGAAGAAGAAAGAAAGAACAAAAGAGGATAATGGAAGAGAAGAAAATGACAACAAAAGAGGAGAAGAAATAAAGAACAAAAGAGAACAATGGAAGAGAAGAAGAAAAAAAGAACAAAAGAGAAAAAGAAGAAAAAAGAGGTGGGAAAAAAAGAGGGGAATTTTTTTGAAGTCTAAGGGAAGGGCGGGCCCATGAAAACAAAAGAAAAGAAAACCCACCTCAATGTTTGGTCTGGTTTAGGTTAAATGGTTTGGGTTCATCCCAAAACAACCTCATCCATAATTGGTGCATTGGTGGGTGTTGGTTCACTCGGACCCACAGTGAACCAACATTCACCAATGCACCATCCACTGGATGTTTGTTATTATTCAATTGTGGATGAACTTCAAATGAATTGTTATTCAATTTCACTTTGGTAACCAATTATATAAAAAATAGGTCTCATATATAGGGTGATAGATACAAAAATAGATAAGTATTAAGTACATAGATGGTTTATACATAGGTAAAAGTTGTTTTTATTACCTACTTACTAACAACCCACTAGCTATTGGGGGTTATAAAAGGCAATTGAGTTAATCACCATGGTTAATTAAAGAACTAGAACCCAACAAAAAATGTTTGCTCATCATTTACCATCCATGCTCCATGATGCACTGATGGGTGCTAGTTCATTGTGGCCCATATATGTTTTCAACCATGTTCATACTATAATTATGGTTAAGACATGTTTAAAAATATCTTGAACTAAACAATCTTCATATCAATTTTGATACCTTTTATATTTAGACTATTTACATTGTTGGAACCTAAAATCTATTGTAAAAATTTGGCCATGTTTAATTTTTTTGGAAATTTGGTGAATTAGACCTGGCCTTTTTTTTTCCACATGAAAAAATCCTTTGTATGTCCAAATTGTTGGATATCAATTTCCTACCAAGTTACTTAAGTTATTTTTACCAAATTATTATTATTATTTGAGACATTTATGTTACATTCATATACTTTTGGGACTTTGAAATATGTTAAGTAAGTTTACTTAAATATCTCTAGTTAAGTTTATGTTAAAATATTTTAATGCATGAGATGATAGCCTTGTCCATGTACCTTCTAAGGTAGGTAACATTTGTATGAGGTGTTCACCTCCTATATAGGTTAGGCAAGAGCTTGGGGATGGATTGCAAGTTTGTAGCGACGTCTCTGTGATCCTAAGGTTGGGTGGAGAGCTCGTAGTAAAAATCAATGGTTTTATCATGTTTAGTCTTTGTGATCCTAAGGTTGGGTGGAGATCTCGTAGTAAAAATCACTGGTTTTATCATGTCTAGTCTTTGTGATCCTAAGGTTGGGTGGAGAGCTCGTAGTAAAAATCAATGGTTTTATCATGTCTAGTCTCTATGATCCTAAGGTTGGTTGGAGAGCTCATAGTAAAAATCAATGGTTTTATCATGTGTAGTCTCTGTGATCCTAAGGTTGGGTGGAGAGCTCGTAGTAGAAATCAATGGTTTCATTGTGTCTAGTTTTTGTGATCCTAAGATTGGGTGGAGATCTCGTAGTAAAAATCACTGGTTTTATTGTGTCTAGTCTCTGTGATCCTAAGGTTGGGTGAAGAGCTCATAGTAAAAAATCAATGGTTTTATCATGTCTAGTCTGTGTGATCCTAAGATTGGGTGGAGAGCTCGTAGTAAAAATCAATGGTTTTATCGTGTCTAATCTTTGTGATCCTAAGGTTGGGTGGAGAGCTCGTAGTAAAAAATCAATGGTTTTATCGTGTCCAGTCTGTGTGATCCTAAGGTTGGTTGGAGAGCTCGTAATAAAAATCAATGGTTTTATCATGTGTAGTCTCTGTGGTCCTAAGGTTGGGTGGAGAGCTCGTAGTAAAAATCAATGGTTTTATCATGTCTAGTCTATGCGATCCTAAGGTTGGGTGGAGAGCTTGTAGTAAAAATCAATGGTTTTATCATGTCTATTCTCTTGTTGATTGATCCATTGTCAATTTCCAACACAAATCATACATTTCAGGTTGAGAAAAATCTGAAAAATTGTCCCAGAAAAAAAGACCACCTCTCCATTTTATTATGGCTACCTTATACCCTATAATCGTTCATTACTTGTGTGCGTAATATGTGCATTGTATTATTATGAATGTAAAAAGTTAGGTGTGTTTTGTCAGGCCAGGTTTCGTCCAGGCGTCTTTCGGTTGTAATCTGCACAAGCGGAGGGATCGCTGCAAAATCCTGGAATGCTCGAGCAAGTTCTGGTTTCTTCAAGGCTTTGTTATCTGCACAAGGACATGGGGAGGGATTGCTGCAGAATCCTGGAATGCTCAATCTCTTTCAGCAGCTCCAGTAGCCTTTCAAGAACAAGCTCGCTAGCGCCATAGCTGCTGGTGCTTCTTGTGGCAGGCATTTCCTGAGCTTGTGTGTAGTATACGCACTAGTAGTAGCAATGCCTGCTCTACTTTTGTCATCGTTAGCTTCTTCTGCTTCCTCCTCCTCTTCTTCTTCTTCGTCTTCTACTTCGTTCTTTGTTTCGTCGTTGCAGCGTACAACATGTGGAGTCAAAGCAGGATGGGAGGACGCTACTAAGGAATACTGGCGCTTGGAATCTGCTGCTGCTGTTGCTGCTGCCACCGCCAAGATTAGGGTGGCGGGAGTGAGCAAGAACGGGCGGCATTCGCAAGTAGTGAAGAGTTTGCAGTTGGTTTCTCGAAGAACGTCGTCATCTTTACAGGTCTTCTTTCCTCCGGCAGTTTTTAACGAAATTTTTTTCCTCTGGGAAGGAGGTTTTTCTGTAACCATTTTTTCTTCCTGTTTCTGATGGAATTTTGGAATTGGGAGTTGCAGACTCTTTTTTTTTTTTTTTTTTTTTTTTTTATTATTGCCTTTTACCTTTTTTTTTTTTTTTTTTTTTTGTGGGAAAAAACCCTAAAAAGAAAGTTTTACCCCTTTTTTTTTTTTTCTTAGAGTTTTT